>Ga0209604_1001044_pt1 | contig 23538 bp, 19 predicted proteins | sample AD_UKC097_MetaG_FD_184405 | JGI IMG/M metagenome (GOLD analysis project Ga0209604, IMG submission 184405) | Active sludge microbial communities of municipal wastewater-treating anaerobic digesters from USA - AD_UKC097_MetaG (SPAdes) (version 2) | ecosystem: Engineered > Bioreactor > Anaerobic >... | reverse complement strand
GGCCGAGGCGCGAGAAGAGCGCCGGGACCGTCTCGCGCGGGTCCGAGGCGTCCTCGATCACCTGCAGGTCGCCGACGAAGCGGGCGCCGACGGTGGCGTTTCGCTCGTGGACGACGACCCTCCGCCCGGCCCGCGCGAGGAGGGTGGCGGCGGTCAGGCCGGCGGGGCCGGCTCCGGCGATGGGAAGGTGCGGGAGGTCGGGCACGCGAGGAGCGATTATCGCGGTTCGCCGGGAGGGTGACCCGCGCGGCGATCTCACGATGCCCTCCCCCGGAACCTGGGGGCCGCTACCCACGGGAGGCGCGCTCCCGTCGAGTCCGAATCCGTCGAGCGACCGGCGCCAGAGACGTCCTCGCAACGTCCCGGACTAAACTCCGGCCCTCTCGGAAAGGCCTCCAGATGCGCTTCGACTCCCTTCGCCCCCGACTCGAGCCCTTCCTCCTCCGCGTCGAGCGTCCCGGCCGCTACCTCGGCCTCGAGCGGAACGTCGTCCGGAAGGAGCTCTCCGCCGCGGAGCTGACCCTCTGCCTCGCCTTCCCCGACACGTACGAGATCGGGATGAGCCACACCGGCACGAAGGTCCTCTACGAGCTCGTCAACCGCCGCGACGGATGGGCCTGCGAGCGCGCCTACGCCCCGTGGGTCGACCTCGAGGGGGTGATGCGACGCGAGCGGATCCCGCTCTTCTCGATCGAGTCGTGCGCCCCGGTCGCGGACTTCGACGTCCTCGGCTTCTCCCTCCAGAGCGAGCTGAACTACACGAACGTCCCGAACATGCTCGACCTCGCCGGGGTCCCGGTCCTCGCGGCCGACCGCGGCGACGCCGACCCGGTCGTCGTCGGCGGCGGACCGTGCGTCGCGAACCCCGAGCCGGTCGCCGACTTCTTCGACGTCTTCCTCCTCGGCGACGCCGAGGAAGCGCTCGCCGTCTTCCTCGAGGCCGTGAAGTCCACGCAGGGCCTGCCGCGCCGCGAGCGCCTCCTCGCCTTCGCCGCCTGCCCCGGGATCTACGTCCCCTCGCTCTACGACGTGAGCTACGACGGCGACCGGGTCGTCGCGTACACGCCGAACGCCCCGGGCGTCCCGGAGCGGGCGAAGCGGGTCTGGGTCGAGCGGCTCGACCCGTCCGTCTACCCCGAAAGGCCAATGGTCCCCTCGGTCGACATCGTCCAGGACCGCCTCGGCCTCGAGATCATGCGGGGCTGCACGCAGGGGTGCCGCTTCTGCCAGGCGGGCTACTGGTATCGCCCCGTGCGGGAGCTCGACCCGGCCGACGTCGCCCGGATGACGAAGGCGTTCATCGACGAGGCGGGGTGGTCGGAGGTCGGGCTCCTGTCCCTCTCCTCGGCCGACTACTCGCAGATCGAGCCCCTGGTCGCCTGCCTCGCGCCGGAGCTCGCGAAGACGAAGGTCTCGATCTCGCTCCCCTCGCTTCGCGCCGAGGCCTTCTCCGTCGCGCTCGCCGACGCCGTCTCCGAGGTGCGGAAGTCGGGCTTCACGTTCGCCCCCGAGACCGGCTCGGACCGCCTCCGCCGCGTCATCAACAAGACCTTCACGAACGACGACATGGTCAAGGCCGCGGGGGTCGCGTTCGAGCGCGGCTGGGACCTCATCAAGGTCTACACGATGATCGGCCTCCCGTCCGAGACGACGGCCGACCTCGACGAGCTCGTGACGCTCGTGGCGAACATCCTCGCCGAGGGACGGAAGAAGGGCGTGCGGGCCACGGTCCACGTCTCCATCGGCTCCTACGTCCCGAAGAGCTTCACGCCGTTCCAGTGGTCCGCGTTCGACGGCGTGGAGCGGCTCACGGAGAAGCTCGCGTACCTGAAGGAGAGGTTCCGCCCCGTCCGCGGAGCGAAGCTGAAGTGGCACGAGCCGAAGGAAGCCGAGATCGAGGCGATGCTCTCGCTCGGCGACCGGCGGATGTCGGGCGCGCTGCTCGAGGTCTGGAAGAGGGGCGGGAAGTTCGACGGCTGGTCCGAGCACTTCTCCTGGCCGCGCTGGACCGAGGCGCTCGACGCGGCGGGAATTCCGAAGGCGCGCCACCTCCGCGAGAAGGACCTGAAGGAGACGCTCCCCTGGGACGTCGTCGACGCCTCCATCCGCAAGCCCTTCCTCGTCGTCGAGTGGAAGAAGGCCCTGCAGGAGATGGCGACGGACGACTGCAAGTGGGGCCGGTGCACGGCCTGCGGCGTCCCCGGCAACGGGGAGGACACCGTCCTCGCGAACGGGATGCCGGCCGCGTTCTCGTTCGCGCTGCCGACCCTCGGAGCGGCGGAGGCCGGAGCGCCGCCGGCGCCGGTTCCGGGGGACGCCGGCGACGGCGGGCGCGCGGCCGTCGAGATCTCCGCTCTTCCCTCCGCATCCGGCGTCGCGAGCGGCGTCGCCGACGCCCGCGACGAGGGGCGCGGCGCGGCCTACGCCGACAAGGCGAAGGGCGCCGCCTATCGGATGAAGGCGACACCCGACCTTCTCCCGCTCCGCGAGCGGCGGACCTCCCGGGGCGGAGCGAGCGAGAGCGCCGCGATCGCGAGGAGCTGGCGCGTCTCCTTCGAGAAGCTCGGCGACGCCCGCTACCTCTCGCACCGGAACGTCATGGACGTCCTCGAAAGGGCGCTCCGCGCCGCGCGCGTTCCGGTCCGGTACACCGAGGGCTTCAACCCCCACATCCGGCTCTCGATGGGCCCGGCCCTCCCGCTCGGCTCCGAGTCGCGCCACGAGCTCTTCGACCTCGACGTCGTCGAGCCTCTGACGCTCGAGCACCTCGCCGCCGTCAACGACCGCCTCCCGCCCGGCATGCGGCTCCTCGGCTGGACGGAGCTGCCGCCCGGCGCACCGTCCCTCGGGAAGGCGGCGACGGAAGGGGTCTACCGCTTCACGCTGCCAAACGGCGAAGTGATCGTCGAGCGTCTGCGCCTGGCGGGCGAGGGGGCGACGACGCCGAAGCGCCACATCGAGAAGACGTGGGGCCTCGCCGCGGAGGACCAGCACGTCATCCGTGTCGTTCGCGAGGAGACCGTCCTGACGCGCTGAGTGCGCGACGGGGAGAACGCGTCATGCCCTTCACCATCCGCTGCCACGCGACGTTCGAGGCCGCCCACCACCTCCGCGACTACGTCGGAGGGCCGGAGCCCGTGCACGGGCACTCCTGGAAGGTCGAGGTCGCCCTCGGGACCGACGGTCTGGGCTCGTACGACCTCTCCGTCGACTTCGTCCCGACCGAGCGGCTCGTCCGCGAGCTCGCCGCGCGCCTCCACGACCGCGACATCAACACCGTCCCTCCTTTCGACGTGAAGAACCCGACCGCCGAGAACGTCGCGCTGTGGTTCGCGGACGAGGTGCGGAAGGCGGGCGTCCTTTCGGACGGCGTCCGCCTCGAGGAGGTGATGGTCTGGGAGGGGCCGAGGAACTCGGTGACCTACCGACCCTGAGCGGGTGCGCACGAGTCATCCTTCCGAAGAGTCTCGAGTACCGATCGCGACGTCGCCGAACGAGGACCTCTTCCGTCCGGATTCTCGGGAGTGCGCGTCGGGAGTGCGCGGCTCGGTCCGGAACCGCGCACCGCGTGAGCCCCGACACTTGCCAGGTCGCCGAAGCGACGACAGATTCGCTCCAGACCCACATCGGAACCTCGCGAAGCCGCGCGGAGCTCCGTCCCGCAACGTCCCGCCGGGCGGGACTGGCAGAAGGAGCGAACCATGTCCTGTCGATCCATCGGAGCCCTGTTCGGGCTCCTGCTTCTCGTTGCGCCTCGCATCTCGGCCGACGAAGTGCCCCTCCGCAACTGGACCGTCCCGTCCTCGCCCACCCGGCTCTCCGCACTCGGCGACATCGGCAATCCCGGTGTCTTCGTCGCGGTCACGCCGTGCCGCGTGGTGGACACGCGGCTCGGGATGGGTTTCAGCGGCGCCTACGGTCCGCCGGCTCTGACGGCCGCCCCCCGTACGTTCAACATCGTCGCGTCGGGCTGCACCGGCCTTCCCGCAAACGTCTCCGCGTTCTCCTTGAACTTCGCTGTGACGAACACGGCCGGGCCCGGCCACATCGTCGCGTGGCCCGCGGGCGGCACGATGCCGAACGTGTCCACGCTCAACTACCTCGGCGCGCAGACGCTCGCGAACGCCGCGATCGTTCCCGCCGGCTCCGGGACGTCCATCTCGGTCGTCGCCGCCGTGAGCGCCACAGACCTGATCATCGACATCAACGGCTACTTCACGAACTACCCGAACACGAACAAGCAGCTCTTCACCTCCGGGTCCTTCAGCGCGGCCGCAGCAATCCTCGGCGTCAACGACTCGAACGCGATCGGCTCCCATGGCGTCGGGGGATACGCCGGCGGGACGGGAGTCGTCCACGGCGTGCAGGGGGAGATCGGATCCGGGGCCGCCGACCTGTCGGCGGGCGTCCACGGCATCGGCGGCGCCGGCACGGCACGGACTTTCGGCGTGTACGGCGAATCGGCAACGAACGCGTTCGACGCGGCCGGCGTCCTCGGCCGTTCGACCTTCGGCACGTCGCCGATCATCAACAGCATCGCGAATACGGCGGGGGTACGGGGAGAAGGCGCCGCCAGAGGCACCGTCGGGGTCGCGGGGCCCTCCGGGGTCGGGGTCCGGGGCTACTCCGTCGACGCGTCCGGCATCCTCCAGACGTTCGGCAGCCTCGGCCAGGGGAACTCCTACGGCGTCTACGCGAACGGGGACCTCGGTGCGACGGGCACGAAGACGTTCGTCGAGCCGCACCCGACCGACGCTTCGAAGGTGATCAAGTTCGTCTCGCTCGAAGGGCCGGAGGCCGGGACGTACTTCCGCGGCACCGCGTCCACTCGCGGAGGTGTCTGCGTGATCGAGGTGCCGGAGCCGTTCCGGATGGTCACGGACGAGGAAGGGCTCACGGTCCAGCTGACGACCGTGGGCTCCGGGGCCCACGCCTGGGTCGAGAGCGAATCGCTCGAGAGGATCGTCGTCCGCTCCAGCGCCGACACGAAGCTCCATTACCTCGTCCAGGGCGTCCGGAAGGCCTACCGCGATTTCCAGCCAGTCGTCCCCGGCGACGAGTTCATGCCGAGGTCGCCCGAGGACACGCTGCCGCTCTGGCTCTCGGAGGAAGGCCGGCGGCGGCTCGTGTCGAACGGCACGTTCCACGCGGACGGCACCGTGAACATGGAGACCGCCGAGCGGGCCGGGTGGGCGCAGCGCTGGCGCGAGGCCGAGAGGGTCCCCGAGTAGCGGGTCTGATCACGAGGGGCGAGGCACCGGCGCCCTCGAGGCGCGGGGGCCGCGGAGCCGCGGCCCCCGTCCTCGCCGCTATCTCCCCGCGGCCGTGCCGAACGACGGGAGCGCCATGTCGACGCCCGCCTTCGCGGCCTCGGGCAGCTCCTCGGGCGCGACCGAGGGGCGCGGCCGGTAGGTCGGCAGAGGGACCGACTTGCCGCCCGCGTAGATCGGGTGGCGCCCCTTGTCGCGGTACCAGTCGGCGAGCGTGGCCGTCTGGTGCATCTCCTCGATGATCTGCCTCCAGCCGGCGCCCGTGTTGTAGGCGCAGAAGGAGATCTCTCCGAGCTGCGTCCCGTACGGGATGATGCACATCTCCGTCCGGCGGAAGTCGTAGTTGAAGAGGTCCTGGAACCACATACCGGCGACGAGGAGGACGCGCCAGGGGTAGCGGCCCGACTTCGCGATCCCCATCGACTTGCCGGTGTGGCCGTCCATGATCCGGAGCGTCTCGAGGACGCCGAGGTTCCTCGGCACGCCCGCGGGGCGGATGTTGCGCGCCGTGGCGAGGACCGCCTGGAGGACGGTGAGGAAGCGCCCCCGCGCGGCGTCCGTGATGACGGTCAGGTCGCGCAGGAGCCGGTCGACGTCGAGGAGCTGCGTCACGGGGACCGCGTCGCCCGTCTTCTCGTGGACGAGGACCATCGTCGCGATGCCGCAGTTCGGGTGGCAGCCGCACTTCAGCGAGCCCCACTCGGCCTCCAGCCCTCCGAGAAGGTCGCGGAGGTCGGAGAACGGCCCGGACGCCGAGAGCGGGAACCAGTCCCGCATCGGCTCGCCCAGGCCCGCCTGGCCCTTCACGTCGTTGGCCAGGTGCGAGAGCGTGTAGCGCTGCCTCTTCCGGGTCTCGTCGTCGATCTCCTCGTCCCTTCCGGTGAACGAGACCGGCTGGAAGGAGAGGGCGTTGATCTTGTCGATGTTCTTGATCGCGAACCGGATGATGTCGCCGACCTGGTCGTTGTTGATCGAGTTGACGATCGTGATGACGAGCGTCACGTCGACGCCCGCGGCCTTCAGGTTCTCGAGCGCGCGCAGCTTGACGTCGTAGAGGTTCGAGACGCCCCGGTGCTGGTTGTGCTCGTTGCCGACCCCGTCGAACTGGAGGTAGACGAGGCGGAGCCCCGCCTCGGCCGCGGCCTTGGCGAAGCCGGGCTCCTGCGCGAAGCGGACGCCGTTCGACGCGCACTGGACGGCGAAGTAGCCGATCTCCTTCGAGTAGCGGATCGCCTCGAGGAAGTGGGGCGAGAGCGTCGGCTCGCCGCCCGAGAACTGGACGGAGAGCTGGCGCCGCGGCTGGATCGACGCGGCGTTGTCGAGGATCTGCTTCACGTCGTCCCAGGTCAGCTCGTGGACGTAGCCGACCTGGTTCGCGTCCATGAAGCAGGGGTTGCACATCATGTTGCAGCGGTTCGTCAGGTCCACCGTCAGGACCGCCCCGCGGCCGTAGCGCATCGAGGACGAGCCGTGGTCGTGGAGCGCGTCCTTGCCGATCCTCACGTCGCGCCCGAAGAAGTTCCCCTCGAGGCGCCGGTAGAAGTCGACGTCGTTCGACATCAGGTCCTCGAACGTGCCGTGCTTCGGGCACGTCTTGACCATCCAGATCTCCTGGCCGCGCTGGACGATGTCGGCCGGGATCTCGCCGGGGTGGCCGTCGATCAGGGCTTTCAGGTCCTCCTGGCCCTTCACGATGGCCTCGCGAACTTCACGTGTGCACACGGGGCAGAGGGAGTCCGTCCGCCGCGGGAAGCCGAGCGGCGGCTTCGTGCGCTCGTGGCTCTTCGGCAACGGCTCGGGCGACCACGCCGGGTGGAAGGAGCGGGCCGGGACCTTCCGGTTGACCCACTGGAACCCCTTCCAGGCGGCGTCCGCGGCGCCTCTCACCGTCGAGTAGAAGGCCTCACGCATCATTTCTCGGGTCCTCCCTGAAGGGCGACGCCCGCCCGCTCCGCAGGAGCGGCTCGCCACCTCGAATACTTAGCCGAGCAGAATACCATTCGTGCCCGCTCAGAGCCCGAAACGCGCCGGAGCGAAGGGAGCGGCCGGGGCCGGCGGCTCGTGGCGGGTGACGAGGTCGGCGACGAATCGCGCCGCGGCGGGCGAGAAAGCGAGCTCGTCGCTGCCCCAGGCCGTCGCCAGGAAGAGGCCCGCGACGTCCGTCTCTCCCGCCAGGGGAAGGCCGTCCGGCGTCCGGAGCTCGGGCGCGGCCCCGGACTCGCCCGCCTCCCAGGCCATCGAGGCCGGAACGAGCTGTCGCAGCGCCTCCAGGAGGATCGCGAGGCGGCTCGCCGAGCACCGCCTCGTCCGTCCGTCGCGCCCGGGCCGGCCGAGCGCGACGAGCGTCCCGTCCCGGCGGGGGACGAGGCGGACGCCGCTCGAGACGAGAAGGCGGCCGGGGCGATCCGGGTCCGAGGACGCGTCGAGCCGGAGCCACGGCCGCGAGGCCGCCTCGAGCGGGAACGGCGGGAGCCCGGCTTCGCCGCGCTCGACCGCCTCGCCCTCCGCGAGGACGACCGCCGCGGACGGGAGGAAGCCGGCCGGCGTCTCGACCCCCGAGACCCGGCCGCCGGTCCGCGCGACGACGCGGGCGCCCGTGCCGTCGATCAGGCGGACTCCGGCGCTCCGCGCGGCCAGGACGAGGGCCTTTCCGACGCGACGCGCCCTCGCCACGCCGTCCCGCGGGAAGGAGAAGGCGGCCCGGAGCTCCGGCGTGAGCGCCGGCTCGCGCCGGAGCGCCTCCTCCGGCTCGAGGACCTCGAACGGGACCCCGCGCCTCCGTTGCGCGTCGAGCGCGCGGTCGAGGAGGACCTCTTCCGGCTCGTCGAACGCCACGGTCAGGGCGCCCCGCTCGTCGAGCTCGCACGGGACGCCGGTCTCCTCCTCGAGATCCGAGAGCCAGTCGGGAAAGAGGTCGCGCGCGAGGTGCGCCAGCCGCGCCCGCGCCTCCGGGACCGCCTCCTCCACGAAGGCCTGGGCCGCGACCGGGGCGCCGGGACCGCGCGGGCGGCCGAATCGCCCGGAGCCGAGGAGGACGACGTCGAGGTCACGCCGCGCGAGCTCGAGGGCGACGGCGGCCGCCGCGAGCCCGGTGCCGCAGACGACCGCGTCCGCGGCCGAGAGCGTCCGCGTCACGCGACCCGGCCCTCCGCGGTGAGGACGGGGCCCCGGCCCGCGATCTCGGGCGGGCCCCACCGCCGCTCCACACGCGCGACGACGGCCCGCCCGACGGCCCGGACCGCGATGTAGTTCAGGGCCGCCGAGGCGGCGATCCCGGCGACCGGGATCAGGTGCGCGAGGGGACGACCGGCGGCCCGGACGGCGAGCCGCGTCGCGAGCGACTCCGCCACTCCGACCGTGAGGCGCCGGCCGACCGAGAGGCCGGCGCCGGAGGCGAGGCCGGCGACGACCTCGAGGGCGCGCTCCTCCGGGTCGAGGTCGGCCCCGTAGAGAAGGTGAAGGCCGACGATCATCCGGCTCTGGAGGACGATCAGGGTCGTCAGCTCGGGCGCCGTCGCGGCGACGGCCGCCCACCCCGGGGGGACGCTCGCCGCCGCGCCGACGAGCGCGGCCCTCCGGGCCGTCGACTCGACCATGAGCGCCGCCTTCCGCCGCGTCGAGAGTCCGGGATGCCGTCGCGAGAGCTCCAGGACTCCGTCGCGGATCCTCTCCACGTCGAGGTCCGTCGAGGCGCGCCGGACGAGGGACAGGAACGACTCGGCGATCTTCACGTCGGCTCCGTCGAAGTATCATCCCCCCCGCCCTGCCGCCGGAACAAGGCGGCGCCGGCGACGTCCGCCGGACGAAGAAGGAGGTTCCGTGCACGCGATCCGACCCATCCGTTTCGCCCTCGCCCTCTCGCTGGGTCTCGCTCTCGCGGCGACCGCCTTCCCGTCCGACGCGGCCGCGCCTCAGAAGAAGGGCGCGTCGCCCCGGAAGGCCGCGCCGAAGAAGGAGAAGAAGGTGTCGTCCACCCCGCGCGACTACGCGAAGACCCTCGCCGTCCTGAAGACCTCCCAGGGAGACGTCACGATCCGGTTCTTCTTCGACAAGGCTCCCGGTCACGTGAAGAACTTCGTCGACCTGGCCGCGAAGGGCTTCTACGACGGGACGCTCTTCCACCGCGTCATCCCGGGCTTCATGGTCCAGGGCGGCGACCCGCTCACGAAGGACCCGGCCAAGAGCTCCCTGTTCGGCACCGGCGGGAACACCGACAAGGCGGGCAAGCCGGTGAACGTCAAGGCCGAGTTCAACGACGTCAGCCACAAGCGGGGCGTCGTCTCGATGGCCCGAGCGAGCGACCCGAACTCGGCCTCGTCCCAGTTCTTCATCGTCGTTCAGGACTCGCCGTTCCTCGACCACCAGTACACCGCGTTCGGCGAGGTCGTGAAGGGGCTCGAGGTCCTCGACAAGCTCGTGACGGAGTCGAACTCCGACACCTCCGACCCGCGAAGCGGCGGCAAGCCCCGCGCCTACCAGAAAGTCCTGAAGGTCGAGCTCGCCGCCGAGGCGGCGCCCGGCAACGCGTGACGTCTCCCGGCCCCGCCGCCCTGGAGGCGCGCGTCTCCGCGGCATGCTCCCGGTTCGGCCTTCCGGAATCCGGCCCCCTTCAGCTCCTGGCGGGCGACGTCGGCCAGCGGAGATACGTCCGCCTCCGGACCTGGGCCGACGCGACGGTCGTCCTCGTCCTCTACCCCGAGCCGGCTTCGCCGGCGCAGGAGAGGTGGCGCCGGATCGGCGAGGCCCTCGGCCGCGAGGGCCTTCGCGTCCCGGCGCTCCTCGACGACGATCCCGCCTCGGGGACGGCGCTCGTCGAGGACCTCGGAGACCGTGACCTGGCGGCCGAGATCCGGGAGGCGGATCCCGGCGAGCGCGGACGCCTGATCGAGGAGGCCGAGGAGCTCCTCGCCCCGCTCCGCGCGATGTCGCGCGAGGCCGCGCTCCTCAACCCGCCCTTCGACGCCGCGTTCTTCGTCGCGGAGCTCGCGCACACGCGGCGCTGGGCGCTGGAGAGCGACGGCGCGCGAGCGCTCTCCCCGGAGCGATCCGCCGCGTGGGAGGAGCTCGCGGCGAGCCTCGCGCGCGAGGCGGCGGACGCTTCGCGAGCCGGCGGCCCCGTCCCGACGCACCGCGACTTCCACGCGAACAACCTGATGCGCACGCCGGAGGGGGCCCTCGCCCTGATCGACTTCCAGGACCTTCGCCTCGGCCATCCGGACTACGACCCCGTCTCCCTTCGATTCGAGCGCGCCGGGGCGCTCGTCCCGTCGAGCGGGGACGACCGGAGCGAGGCCGTCCTCCTCCAGCGTGCCTGGAAGGTCCTCGGGACGTTCGAGAAGATGCTCGCGCTCGGACGGGAGGTCTATCGGCCCCACCGGGACACCGCGCTCCTCACGATCCGCGCGCGGACGCGCCCCGACGGCGCCTGGGCACCGCTCCTCGACTTCCTGCCCGCCTGAACGGGTATCATTCCCGCCCTCAGGAGGCCTACGTGCCCAACCTCGGACTCCCGGAACTTCTGATCCTCCTCTTCATCGTCGTCCTCCTCTTCGGCGTCGGGAAGCTCCCGCAGCTCGGGAAGGGGATCGGCGAGGGGATCCGCAACTTCAAGCAGGCCGTCAAGGACGGCGGGCAGGACTCCGAGAAGAAGGAGCCCCCGACGGGCGACGGCTCCGGGAACGGCTCCTCCACTCCGAAGTGACCCCCGGCCTCCGCCGGGCGCCGGAATAGCGGGCCGCGGTCCGGCGTTTTCTCCGCCGGACGGGTGCGCACGCCCCCTGACCGGCACGGCCCGGGCGGTTCGCCCCCCTCCGCGGGAGTCGTCAGCATGAAGATCGCCAAGCGCGTCTTTCTCTTTCTCGCCGTCAACGTCCTCGTCGTCGCGACGATCTCGGTCGTCCTGAGCCTCCTCGGCGTCCGGCCGTACCTGAACGCGTACGGCCTCGACCTGCGGGCCCTCGCCGTCTTCTGCCTCGTCTGGGGCTTCGGCGGCGCCTTCATCTCGCTCGCGCTCTCGCGGGTGATGGCGAAGTGGGGAATGGGCGTCAAGATCGTCGACCCGACGACGCCCGACCCGGGCGCCCAGGAGCTCGTCTCTACCGTTCACCGCCTCGCCCAGGCCGCGGGCCTGACGAAGATGCCGCAGGTCGGCGTCTACGACTCGGAGGAGGTCAACGCCTTCGCGACCGGGCCGACGAAGAACCGCGCGCTCGTCGCCGTCTCGACGGGCCTCCTCCGGCGGATGCGGCGGGAGGAGGTCGAAGGGGTCCTCGGCCACGAGATCGCCCACGTCGCGAACGGCGACATGGTGACGATGACGCTCGTGCAGGGCGTCGTGAACGCGTTCACGATGTTCCTCGCCCGGGTCCTCGCGTTCTTCGTGGCGCAGTTCTTCCGCCGCGGAGACGAGGAGGGGGGTGGCGTCTCGCACCTCGTCTATTTCATCGCGACGCTCGTGTTCGACATCGCGTTCTCGATCCTCGGCTCCTTCGTCGTCGCCTGGTTCTCGCGGCTGCGCGAGTTCCGCGCCGACGCCGGCGGGGCGCGGATCGCCGGCCGCGACCGGATGATCGGCGCCCTCGAGGCGCTCCAGCGCACCTACGGCATCGTCGACCCGTCGGACCGGCAGGCCGCCGTCCAGACGATGAAGATCTCGGGCCACCCGAAAGGCCTCATGCGCTTCCTCTCGACGCACCCGCCCCTCGAGACGCGGATCGCCCGGCTCAGGATGCTCGCGTAGCGGCCGGTTCGTCCCGAGTCGCCCGAGAGGCCGGCGCGTCGCGCCGGCCTCTCTTCGTCTGCGGCGCCCGCCGCGCGGGCGGAGACGACTCGGGGGAGGCGGTGCGCCTCCCCCCTCCCGTTCTCGTCCTGGCTATGTATCCGGCGGCCCCGGCTCCGGCCGGGGCGCTCGCCTCACGCGTGGTCCCGGCGCTTCGGGGCGGGCTTCAGACGGAGCAGCGAGATCTTCGCGCGGAGCGTGTTCCGGTGGATCCCGAGGGACTTCGCGGCCTGGCCCATGTTCCCGGAAGCCCGGGTCACAGCCGTGGCGACGTACTTCCTCTCGAACTCCTTCCTCGCCGTCTCGAGGGGGATCCCCTTGGAAACGAGCTCGTCGATGATCCGCTGGAGCTGTCCGTCGAGCATCACGGTGACCTCATCCTCCTCGTCGCAAAGGAACCCGCGTCGGGCGAAAGGGACGGCAACTTATCACGCGACGGTGCGGAGCGGAACCTCGCGGTCTCACTCGCGGCGCGGCCTGCGGGCGGCCGCGCGTTCTCCCGCTACTTCAGCTCGACGAAGTCACCGGCCTGCATCGAGTCGACCATCGACGTGATCTTCGCGACGCAGGTCTTTCCCTTCGTCCAGAGGACGGCGGCTTCGCCGAGGAGAGTCCGGACCGTGCCGCTGTCGTTCCGTTTGCGGAAGACGGTCAGGAAATCTCCCGGGTAAAGCCCGTCGTCCTCGCCGAGGTCGAGGAAGACGACCGAGTCGGTTCCGACGGGCGTCGCGCGGTCCTTCACCTCGACGATCCGGCCCGTCACCTTCCCGGACGGAGGGTCGCACTGCGTGAGAGGAGCGCTCGCGCGGACGAGCGGGATCGGGATCGGCTCGAACGGAATCAGGAGGTCGCCGAGGTAGGTCGGCTCGCACGACTCGGTGATCTCGAGGATCGCGGAGTCGTCCTGGACGCAGACGACCCGCGCGCGTGCGGGCGTCTCGTAGAACCGCCCGATCGTCGCGGTGTAGGAGCCCACCTGGTAGACCTCGTGCGCCGGCCGGATCACCTGGAACTCCTGACCCGCCATCAGGCCGGCGCGGGCGCCGACGTCCGAGTAGACGACGTCGCCGACCCCGAACATCTGCCGGCTGTCCTCGTATTCCGCGGCGACGATCCGACCCGTGACCGGCTCCTCGTCGACCCCGATCCAGCCGGCACAGTAGACGTCGTCTTCCCAGCCGACCGGGAACGGCGCCGACGTGGACGTCCTCTCGGTGGGCGCCTGCTCGATCACCGCGGGCGCCTCCACGGCCTCCTGCGGCATCGGCACCGGCGCGGCCTCCGGGAGGCGCGACGGCGAAGCGGCTGCGGCGGAGAGAGAGATGACGGCACAGGCGAGGACGACCATCGCGGGAACGAACACGCGCTTCACGGCTCCGACCTCCTCGAGGACGCCGCGGTGCGACCGCGCCCGACGGCCTCGGCTCGATTCTTCCGGACTATCGACGCTAAGTTACCGCAACGTCGACGTTTCTCAAAGCCCCGTCGAGGCCGTGGCCGCGACGGGGGTCTCGGGGAGGCGGGGGACTTTCCGGAGGAAACGGCTCTCGGGGTGGTCCCGGCGGAGCCGGTCGAACAGGACCCGGGCGTCCTCGGTCCGGCCGAGCCGGCGCTCGGTCTGCCCGGCCCAGTAGAGCGCCTTCTCCATCCCCGAGTATTCGGGGAAGGCCGCGAAAAGCCCCTCGAAGCGGCTCCGGGCGGCCTGCCAGGCGCCTCGCCGGTAGTAGAACCGCGCGACGAGGAACTCGTGCTCGGCGAGGAGGTCGAGCATCGCCTTGTAGCGTGCGCGCGCCTCGAAGGCATAGGGAGAGCTCGGGTAGCTCACGACGAGGTCGCTGTAGCTCTGGGCCGCGAGCCGGGTGTTCGCCTGATCGCGATCGGGCTTCTCGGCCTGGCGGTCGGAGACCTGCGCGAGCCGGAAGAGCGCATAGTCCGACCGCGGGTGCGACGGGTAACGGCTCCGGAAGTCCTTGAACCGGGCCTGCGCCTCGACGTATCCGGTGGGCGACTTCTCCTCCAGGAACGAGTCGGCGAGCCGCAGCGCCGCCTGCTTGCCGAGCGGGTCGTTCGCGTAGTTCTCCGCCACGAACCGGAGGTACTGCCGCCCGACCTCGAACTTCCGCTTCGTCACGAGGGCGTCTCCCTGCGCGTAGGCGTCCTCCTTCGACATCGTCAGCAGCTCCCGCGTCACACGCGACGGGTCGCTCGAGGAGCAGGCTCCTCCTCCGAGGACGGCGAGGCCGAGGACGAGGGACGCGGCGGTCTTGGCATGAGTGCGATGGGCCATTCTCTTCTCCGGATTCAGCCCGGCTGGGGCTCGGGCGAGGCGACGACGAAGGACAGGGTGTCGCGGAGGCCGACGGGGGCGCCGGCGAGCGGGAACTGCCGCAGGATCGTGCCGGCGGCCGCTCCCTCGTAGGGCTGGGCCTTCACGCCCCCGAGCCGGAAGCCGCGCGCCTCGAAGGCGAGACGGACCCGTTCGAAGTCGCGGCCGATCAGGTCGGGCATGACGTAGAGGACATCGGGGGCGCCGCGGTTGACGAGGACGTCGACGGGCGTCTCCGGCTCCGTGGGCGCTCCCGGCACGACTCCCTGCGCGACGACGCCCTGCGGGCCGGGCATCCGCGCGGCCGAGACCGCCCCCTCGACGAGGCCTTCGCGGGCGAGAGCGAGGGCGGCCGTCCGGGCCGTCAGGCCGGCGAGATCGGGCGCCTGGATGACCCGCGGGCCGAGGGAGAGGAAGACCCGGAGATCCTGCCCGGCCTTGACGGCCATTCCGGCCGCCGGGCTCTGTCCGCGCACCCGGTGCGCCGGAATCTCCTCGTCGAATCCCTCCTGCGTGGCGTCGACGACGACACGGAGCCCCCGCTCGGCGGCGAGCGCCGTCGCTTCGTCGACCGACCTCCCCGTCAGATCGGGGACCTCCTCCGCCTTTCCGAGGACGAATCGGGAGAACGAGATCCACGCGGCCGCCCCGAGGATCCCGGCGAGGAGGAGGGCGTAGAGGATCCGTGCCAGAACGCCGCTCATTCGCGCGGACTTTAGCAGGGGGCGTGCCTTGACCCCGATTCCCGGGACGAGGAGACTCCGTCTCCATGGCCGAGACCCCTCGAGTGACGAGATCCCGCGGCCCGGCGGCGACGCCGGAGCTCCCGCTTTCCCGCGCGGACCTCCACGTCCACACCAACGCTTCCATTTTCAAGTACTTCAAGGCGGCCAACAGCCACGATTCCTACAACGATCCGGAGGAGGTCTACCGCCTCGCGAAGGCCCGCGGGATGGATTTCGTCACCTTCTCCGACCACGACACCGTGGAGGGGTGCCTGAGGTTCCAGGACCGCCACCCCGACCTGACCGACTTTTTCGTCTCCGTGGAGGTCGAGACCTGGTTCCCGAAGACGGGCCATCGGATCCACGTGAACGTCTTCGACCTGACCCGCCAGCAGCATGCCGTCATCGACCGGAAGCGGAAGAGCATCTTCGACCTCGTCGAGTACCTCCGGGCCGAGGACCTCCTCTTCTCGGCGAACCACCTCTTCCAGTCGTACCGGATGCGTCAGGCCCCCGAGGTCTTCTTCGAGACGATGCTCTCCCTCTTCGACGTCTTCGAGGTGAAGAACGGGTCGATGGCCTACCAGCACAACGCGCTCGTCGAGGACCTCCTGCTCGTGGCGAAGGAGAAGAGGGGGAGCCTCGCCCTCGTCGGGGGCTCCGACGCGCACACCTACCCTCCGATCGCCTCCGTCTTCACGATGGCCCCGGGGAAGACCTGGAAGGAGTTCCTGGCCTCGATCCGTCGCGGCGAATGCCTTTCCTGGGGCTCGGAGATGGGCTTCACGAACGTCCTCGGCGACGTCTACCGGAGCATCGGGAAGCACTACCGGGAGGTGACGAAGCTCCGCAACCCGGACTACACGCCCCGCGAGAAGGCGCAGCACCTCTTCTTCTCGATCGCCTCGCTCCCGATCTTCGCGACGGGCTTCCCCGCCGCCGTCCTCAGCCTCAACTACGTCAAGCAGGTCGCCCTCTCGAAGAACCTCTCGAGGCGCTTCGCGCGGACCGGGCTCGCGCGGCCGAGGGAGGGTTGACGCGCCGCCCCGCCGGGACGGGCCCCCTGGTCGGCGCTCACATGAGCGCCGCGGGCGGCCTCGTCCGGGCGGTCGAGAGGGCGGTCGACGCCGGCTGCCGGACGCTCCAGGTCTTCACGAAGAACTCGAACCAATGGGGCGGCAAGGCCGTCGTCGCCGGAGAAGCCGCCGCGTTCCGGAAGGCCGCGGCCGACGCCGGCCTCGCGCCGCTCGTCTCCCATTCGGCCTACCTCATCAACCTCGCCTCCCCCGACCCGCTCGTGAGGACCCGCTCCGTCGAGGCGCTCGTCGACGAGATCGAGCGCTGCGACGCGCACGGCATCCCGTACCTCGTCCTCCATCCCGGCTCGCACGGCGGCGACGGCGAGGAGGTCGGCCTCGACCGGATCGCCCGCGGCCTCGACGAGGCGGCGGCGAAGAGCCCGGCTTCGGGAACCACCGTCCTCCTCGAGACGGCCGCCGGGCAGGGGGCCTGTCTCGGCCACGACTTCGCCCACCTCGCGGGGATCCTCGCCCGCGCCGACAGCCGCCCGCGCCTCGCCCTCTGCCTCGACACGTGCCACGTCCACGCCGCCGGCTACGACGTCGTCTCGAAGGAAGGCTGGAGGAGGACGCTCGACGCGCTCGACGCCGCCTGCGGCCTCGGCCTCGTGAAGGTGATTCATGCGAACGACTCGAAGAAGGAGCGCGGCTGCCGTGTCGACCGCCACGAGCGGATCGGCCACGGAACGATCGGCGCGAAGGGCTTCGCGAACCTGATGACCGAGCCCGCCTTCGAGGATGTCCCGAAGATCCTCGAGACCCCGAAGGACGAGGAGGGGAAGTGGGACCGCGAGGGTCTCGCGGCCCTCCGCCGGCTCGCGCGACGGAAGAGCACGGGGTAACCGGGCGACGTTCCACGCGGCCGATCGCTCCTTTACCCGGGACGCCGTGCCGGGCCCGGGCGGGCGGACGCGGTGGAGCTCCCCGCCCGCCGAGGACGGCCTCGAGAGAGCCGATGCCGTCGTGGAGCGGATCACCGGCGAGAAGCCGCTCGCGGCCTGCGCGACGATCGTCGCCGCGGCGACGAACGTCGGGTCGTGCGTCCCGACGTCCGGCGTGCGCTGATCGCGGGGCCCCGGCGGACGAGGGCGACCGCCCGGCGCACCGGAAGAGGCTGCCCCGACGGACGGGTCGAGGCTACGATGGGCGGGAGGAGCGCAGCCGGGAGTGAGGAAAGGCGCCCGAGAGGCCCGGACGTGCCGCGGAAGCCGATGGCTCGCGGCGGGTGGGCTGATCGCCCTCTTGTCGGCCTCCTCCCTCGAGGCGCTCGATCCCCGCAAGGCCATCACGCAGTATCCGCTCGATCATTGGAGGACGCGCGACGGCCTCCCCCTCAACTCCGTCCGCGCGTTCCTCCAGCGGCGCGACGGCTACCTGTGGCTGGGGACCCAGGAGGGGCTGGCTCGATTCAACGGGCTTCGGTTCACGCGAATCGCCATCGAGCACCCCGCCGGCGAGAGGTTTCCGGACGTTCGCTCGCTCCTCGAGGATCGCGGCGCGGACCTCTGGGTCGGGACGTACGGCTCCGGCGTCGCCCGCCTCAGGGACGGCACGTGGTCGGTCTACTCGACGAAGGACGGTCTGCCGGCCGACTCGGTCAACGCCCTCCGTCTCGACCGCGAAGGGCGAATCTGGGTCGGGACGAGCGGCGGCCTCGCCCGGATCGAGCTCGGGCGGGACGGCGAGCCCAGAATCTCCTCCGTCCCGGAGCTCCGGGGAATCGCGGTCAACGCGATCTGCGAGGTGGAGCGTGGAGTCCTCTGGATCGGGACGGCCCACGCCGGCGTCCTCGAGCTTCGCGCGGGGGCCCTCCGGGACATCTCGCCGTCTCTGCCGCTCCGTGGTCGCAACGTCACCGCGATCCTGGCCGACCGCGAGGGTGGGCGCTGGCTCGGGATGTCACCGCTCGGCCTGGTCCGCGTCGCCGGAGCCTCGCCTGACCAGTCGTGGGACGTCGAGGAGGTCCAGTGGCTCCTTCAGGACCGCGACGGGAACGTCTGGGCGGGAACGATCGCGGGCGTCCTTCGCATCTTCGAGGGACGCGTCTTCACGCTGACGACGCGCGAAGGGCTCGACGACGACCTTTCCCTGACGGGATACGAGGACCGGGACGGGAGCATCTGGATCGGGACGTCGACCGTGGGGGTGCACCGGCTTCGAGACAGCAGGTTCACCCCGATCACGGAGAAGGAGGGCCTCTCGGCGCGGTTCGTCCGGGCGCTCCTTCCCTCCTCCGACGGCGCCCTCTGGATCGGAACCTACGGCGGCGGAGCGTGCCGGGAGAAGGACGGACGCATCGACTGCTTCGACACCTCGGCAGGACTCTCCAACAACTACGTGCGGTCGATCGCCCAGACCCGCGACGGCGCGATCTGGGTCGGCACGCTGAACGGGCTGAACAGGATCGCGGGTGGATCGATCACGCGTTTCGGCCTCGCGGACGGCCTCCTCGCCCCCTTCGTCCGATGCGTCTTCGTCGACCGCCGGGGAGACCTCTGGATCGGCCTCGATTCCGGCGACGTGCACGTCTGGAATGGGGGCGACCCGTCACGTGCCCGGACCCATCGGGGCGTCGCCGACAAGGGCATCGTGACGATGCGGGAGGACCCCGACGGCCGGCTCTGGATCGGAACCTACGGCGACGGGCTCCACGTCCGGGAGAACGGGCAGTTCCGTCGCGTCACGGCGACGAACGGCACCCTGCCCCCCTACGTCTACTGCATCTGGGAGAAGGACGGGGAGCTGCTTCTCGGGACGAACGCCGGCCTCGTGAGCCTGACCGGGACTCGCATCGGACCGGCCGCGAAGGACGAAGCCTATACGGGAAACATCTACGGCATCGTGGACGACGGCGTCGGAAGCCTCTGGTTCACGTCGAACCAGGGTGTCTTCCGCGTCCCCGAGAGCGCCATCGCGGAGCTGAGGAGCGGAAGCGCGCTCCGGGACGTCGGCGTCCAGTACGACGAGGCCGACGGCATGCCCGGAGCGGAGTGCAACGGCGGTTTCCCGGCCGCCTGTCGGCGGCCCGACGGGACGGTCCTCTTCCCGACGACGCGAGGAGTCGCCGCCTACCGCCCCGACACGAAAGGATTCCGCAGGCCCCCGCCGCCGGTCGTGATCGAGACGGTCGATCTGGACGAAGAGCGGATCGAGATCGCCCGAGCGGGATCGGTCCGGCTCCCGTCGGGGAAGCGTCGCCTGCGCTTCGGCTTCGTCGCCCTGGACTACCTCGAGCCTCGGAAGACCCGCTACCGATACCGCCTCGAGGGTTTCGACGAGAGATGGCACCCGACGAACCAGGACCCCGAGGCGATCTACACGAACCTCCCTCCCGGCGCCTACACGTTCCGGGTGGTCGCCAGCGACGGCGAGGGCGGGTGGAACCCGGCCGGGGCGTCCTTCGCCTTCGAGGTTCTGCCTCGTTTCACGCAGACGATTCCGTTCTACGCCCTCTGTGTCCTCGGAGTGGTCGCGTCCGCGGTGGGAGGCCATCGGCTGCGCGTCCGTCGGATGAAGGTCCGGGAGCGGGAGCTGACCCGCCTCGTCGACGAGCGCACGCGAGACCTGGAAAGGGCGAATCTGGAGCTGGCGCAGCTCTCCCTGACGGACAGGCTCACGGAGATCGCCAATCGCCGGGCACTGGAGCAGTTCCTGGATCGGGAGTGGGGCCGCGCCGTCCGGAACGGCCTCTCGTTCTCGCTTCTCATGGTGGACGTGGACTGCTTCAAGGCCTTCAACGACCGGTACGGCCATCCGGCCGGCGACGAGTGCCTGCGCGGTGTCGCCCGCGCGCTGAGGTCGAGCGCCCGGAGGCCGGGGGACCTCGCGGCCCGCTGGGGCGGGGAGGAGTTCGTCGTCGTCCTCTCGGAGACGGACGCGGAAGGGGCCGTCGTCGTCGCGGAGAGGATTCGGGCGGCGGTGGAAGACCTGCAGATCGCCCACGAGGCGTCGCCGGTCTCGTCACACGTGACGATCAGCGTCGGGTGCGCGACCGGGATTCCGGGTCGGGGTCGCGAGTGGACCTCGCTCGTCCGCGCGGCCGACGAGGCGTTGTATCGATCGAAGGGGAACGGACGCAACCGCGTCGAGGCGGGCCGCCTCGATTCCCCGGACGACCCGACCGGAGACGTGTCGGCGCCCGGCCCGGCCCGCGCTCCGGCCGCATCGGAAGGGTCCGGCACGATCGGGTGAACGCTCGGGCGCCCGAGACCGAGCGGGCACCGGACGGTCGCGGCCCGGCCCTTTCGGCCGACAGGCGCCGCCCTTCTCAGACCGCGGTCCGCCTCAGGCGCAGGAAGACGAAGGCGCTGTAGCCCGCGACGAGCGTGAGGGCGACGAGCAGGACGACGAGCAGCGAGGTGAGCGCGTCCGGGCTGGCCGCGGCGTGCGCGATCGTCAGGCTCTCCCCGGCGCCGCCCCGCGCCGGAACGAGCGCGGGATAGAGCCCCTGCCCGACGATCCCCCAGAGGGCGGCGATCGAGAGCGAGGAGGACCCGAGCGCCAGGGCCGGCCGCCCCGCCTTCACGAAGTAGGGAAGCGCGACGAGGGACGCGAGCATGACGACGGGGGCGATCCAAGTGAGCGGGTGGTGGTACGGCTCCCAGAGGTGCGGCGCGGCGAAGAGCGAGAAGACGCCGGTCAGGCCGTGGAGCGCGACCGCCGTCACCCAGGCGCGCAGGACGAGGTCCTCGCCCTCGCCCACGCGGAGGTTCAGCCAGCAGGCCCCCTGGAGTGCGAAGAGGGCGACGGTCTCGACGGCGACGACGAGCGCGAACGGCGACAGGAGGTCTCCGAACGCGCCCGCGAAGCGCCCCGCCTCGTCGAGCGGAAGGCCGAGGAGGACGTTCCCCAGCATCAGTCCGAGAAGGACCGCGGCCAGGGCGCTCAGCGCTCCGAACGCGACGTCGCGGGGACGATCGACGGCCCCGGAGGCGCGTCCCTTGCCGAGCACCACGGCCCGCAGGACGAAGGCGAGCGCGAGGGCGCCGAGGAGCGCCCCGAACGCCGACGCCACCGCCTCGCGGACGGGCGGGAACGCGGCGAAGAGAGCCGCGAGCCCCCCGACGAGCCAGAGCTCGTTCCCGAGCGTCGCCGGGCCGAGCGTGGCGAGCCGCCGCCGGCGCGTTTCGTCCTCGCCCGACCGCGAAAGGACGAGCGTCCCGACCCCACCGTCGATCCCGTCGAGCACCGAGTACCCGACCAGGAGGACGCCGACCAGGAGGAACCACGTCGTCTGCAGGTCCGTCATCGGAGCACCTCCGCCGGGTCGTCGAGTCTCCGTCAGGTTAGCGCCGCCTCCGCCGCGAGGACAGAGGAAACCGCGGCGCACGCCGGGCCCCGCGACGCGGCCCATCGCCATGCGCCTCGACGAGCCCTCGAGCCCGGACGCCGGGACAGGGACGCCGGCAGAGTGCAGAGTGTAGAGTGTAGACCAGACCCCCTCCGCGAGGGGGCTTCAGCGGACGCGCCAGATCCCCGTGCCCCGCCCCGGCAGGTAGACGCGGATCGCCCCGGGGGCGCCGCTCGGGTCGGCCGCGCCCGGATCGGCGAAGACGCGCTCGAACGAGCCCCCCGGCACGGCGAACGGGCCGGCCGACTGGAAGGAGTCCGACAGGTTGTGGACGACGAGGACGGTCTCCCCCGCGGACGCGCGGAGGAACGCGAGGAAGGGCGTGACGCCGGACCTCGCCGAGAGGAGGGTGATCTCTCCCTTCCGCAACGCCTCCGAGGAGGTCCGCGCCCGGATGAGGCTCCGGTAGCGGGAGAGGAGCGAGGAGGGGTCGTTTCGCTGGGCGGCGACGTTCGCCGTCTCGCGGCCCGGCGCGAACGCGAACCAGGGAGTCCCGGTCGTGAAACCGCCGCCGGGCGTCGCGTCCCACGGCATCGGCGTCCGCTTCGACTCGTCGCCCCCGGTCGGCCCGTTCTCGAGGCCCACCTCCTCTCCGTAGTAGAGGAACGGCGCGCCCGGAAGCGTCAGGAGGATCGCCGCGGCGTTCCGGAGGCGGGCCGCGTTCCGGCCGAGCTGCGTCGCGAGGCGCACCTGGTCGTGGTTCGTCAGAAACGGGGCGTCGATCGCGCCGGCCGGGTAGACCCGCGCCACCTCTTCGAGCTTCGCGGCGACCGGAGCGGCGTTCCCGGAGGCGACCGCCTTGAGGACCAGGTCGGAGAGCGGGAAGTTGAAGCTCGCCGGGAGCTCGTCCCCGCCCGGGACTTCCTTCGAGCCGTAGTACGTCGCGATCACCGCGGTGTCGGCCCAGTTCTCGCCGACGACGAACGCCTGCGGCTTCACCCCCCGGACGTGCGCCGCGAACGCCTTCAGCGCCGCGTGCGTCTCGGGCGTGTCGGCCTGGCCGCCTCCGGCCCCGGTCTCGACGAGGTAGCGCGTCGCGTCGAGGCGGAATCCGTCGACGCCCCGCTCGAGCCAGAGCGCCGAGATCCGCCGCATCTCTCCGCGGAAGCTCGCGTTCCTCCAGTTCAGGTCGGGCATCCCGCCCCAGAAGACGCCGTAGTAGAAGGCATCGCCGCTCCGGTGCCAGGTCCCGGCGTTGCCGCCCCACGGCTGCTTCCAGCCCGGGTCCGTCGCGCTCCAGACGTACCAGTCGCGGTAGGGCGAGGCCGGCGAGGAGGCGGCGGAGACGAACCACGGGTGCTGCGAGCTGCTGTGGTTGACGACGAGGTCGACGATGACCTTCATCCCGCGCCGGTGCGCCTCGTCGAGGAGCCTCAGGAAGTCAGCGTTCGTGCCATAGTCCGGCTCGATCTTCAGGTAGTCGGTGGTGTCGTAGCCGTGGTAGCTCGGGGACTCGAAGACCGGCATGAGCCAGAGGGCGTCGACGCCGAGGTCCGTCGTCGTCGCCGGGTCGCCGTCGTTGAGGTCGTCGAGGCGCGAGATCAGGCCCGGCAGGTCGCCGATGCCGTCGCCGTCGGAGTCCCGGAAGCTCCGGACGAAGACCTCGTAGAAGACGGCGCCGCGGGCCCACTCGTGGTCCCAGCCCGCGGAGGCCGCGCGCGAGGGGGCCGGGACGACCTCCCTGTCGGACGGCGAGCTGCCGCAGGTGAGGGCGGCGAGCGCCATCGGGACGACGAGCGCGAGTCGCGTCGAACGCATGGGGACCTCCGGGCCGTGGCCCGCGGGAAGGATATCGGAGGGGCGAGGCCGTGAGCGGCTTCGACGCGGCGCGCCTCGGCGCCCTCGTGCACGACCTCCTCGCCGTCGTGAGGCGGCGCCCGGCCGACCTCCTCCCGTTCGAGGAGGTCCGCGACCGCCTCAAGCTCCGCCGGGTCGTCGACCGCGGGACGTCCGACGTGCCGCTCGAGAAGATCGTCGGGACGTTCGGACGGCGCGGCGAGTTCAACCGGG
>Ga0209604_1001041_pt1 | contig 23611 bp, 23 predicted proteins | sample AD_UKC097_MetaG_FD_184405 | JGI IMG/M metagenome (GOLD analysis project Ga0209604, IMG submission 184405) | Active sludge microbial communities of municipal wastewater-treating anaerobic digesters from USA - AD_UKC097_MetaG (SPAdes) (version 2) | ecosystem: Engineered > Bioreactor > Anaerobic >... | reverse complement strand
CCGCTGAGAGTTGAAGAAACTCCGATATTGATTGAATTATTGGAGCATGATAACATGAATGCTGAAAATATAAAGACAGCTGAAAAGGTAATAAATTTAATTCCCGATAAGAACATATTTCCCCTTGGAGATTCTGTAAAGATAAGTTTTTCTTTCAGCGTCTCCGTTTAAGTTTATTGAAAATGATCCCGTTAGAAGAGAGAAATTCTTTTTTCTGATAATTGATTCTTTTATTTCATCAACCGAAGCATCAGCAATATCCAGTTTATTTTCTTCAATGCTTTGCTTTAAAATCATTATCGAGTCGTACGCGAGAAGTGAAACAAGCGAGGGTTGTTCCCCGAATTTTGATAAATATTTCTCTCTAAAGACATTGCTTTGCTCGGAATCAATGTTGAAATTTATAAAATGTGAGAAGATTATACCATCACTGAGCTTGCCGGCGTTTTCCACAAGCTCTTCGTTGGCTGCCGCTCCTGAGGAAAAAATTTGCTGGCGAAAGCCGTTTTTTCTAAGCGTTTGGCAAATGACTGCAAGAGTTCGGCCGGATGTAAGGATAAGAAAAGAATCGGGATTAAGGATTGAGCTTTGACGGAGAATTTCCGTAAGAGTTTTCTCGTCAGCTGATTCAAATAAAGTTTTATGCAGAATGGAAGTTTTTCCTGTTTCGTCTGAAAAATATTTGATGAACGTAGATGAATACGCGATATTTGTCTTATCATATAAAACATATATTCTTTGATAGCCGGATTGTTTGGCATATCTTGCAGTTGTTTCTGCCTGGCTGCGGCTTGCAGGAGTGATTCTGATGAAATTGTCATTTAGTCCCGATAGCCCGTCTGAAGCTGAATATGGACTTATCATAAGAATTTGTTTGTTTGCTATTGCCTTTAGTCCTGCTTTTGACATTTCGCTCGTATTATGACCGATTATTATTTTATAGTTTTTCATTGCAATTCCGTAATCTATTCCTTCGGCGATCGACGGATTGTTTTTGTCATCGAAAATATCAAGAACGATTCTGCTGCCTCCGATTCCTCCGGAAGTGTTAATTTCGTCGACAGCTATCTCCAAACCGTTTTTTGCATATAGTCCTGTTTTACTTGCGGTGCCCGAAAGAGTTCCGACAAATGCTATTTTCTCCTCCCGGCAGGAGCAGAATAGTAATAGAAAAACAGGAAGAAAATTATTAAAACGCATATCGCATTATTCTATTTCCTGCATGAAATATTTCAAGAAGTAAATACTTTTAAAGCATTGTATGGATATATGCAGAATTGAGGCATAAACTGGCAAAAGGCGCATAAGACTATAAATATTGCGTCATTTTTTTTCTTTGGAGAAATAGTTTGAATAATTGATTCATCAAGAATGGAAAGAAAACTTTGAATTATTTAGGACTAAACACTTTTTGCAAGCTAAGTATTATGATTGAGGATAATTCTAATTTTGTTGACAGATTACATTTATGACGCAAATTTGTTTTAATTATGGAGGAATTGGATGGATATTGCAGTAGAGATGTTCCTGTTCAGGGGATAATCTTTGTGATTCTTTTCCTTTGATTTATCCCGCCGGAAACATCCGAAACGAATAATTCCCGTTGAGTGAACAGGAACATTGTCCTTATTTTACGCATGCTGGCCGTGCGTCATACGTGTGCATTCACAATAGGAGATTATTATGTTCACAATTATTAAATCATATGCCGCAAACCACTATAGAATACTAAAAAGAAATGAGAATTTTCTAAGGGCGGTACGTTATGAAAATTGAATCTCTCGGCTGGAAAGCCGCTAATGATAAAGATTTTGAAGAATTCAGAAAACAGGGTTTTATTCCTGCAAGAATTATCAGAGAAACCCGTCATATTTATGAAGCAGACGCCGGAAGCGGAGCGGTTCAGGCGCAGGTATCAGGCAGATTTATTTTTGAATCAGAGACTCGTGCTGATTATCCCACGATTGGAGACTGGGTTGCGTGCCGTGACGGGGGCGGAATCCTTATTATTGAAGAACTCCTTCCGAGAAAAAGCCGCTTTTCCCGGAAAGAAGCGGGTGTTCTTACGGAGGAGCAGATCATTGCAGCTAATATAGATTTTCTCTGCATTGTCTGCGGTCTTGACGGAGGACGGAATTTCAGTCTGAGGGGTATCGAAAGATATTTATCAATGGCAAGAGAGGTCGGAGCGTCTCCGGTAATTGTTCTGAATAAATGCGATATCGCAGAAGACAGGGCGAAAGCTGTTTCTGAAGCCCGGAATATTGCTGGTGATGCGCAAGTTTTTGCCGTAAGTGCTTTAACCGGTGAGGGAGTTGACGAACTGCTGAATAAATTCGATCCGTTTTCAACAATTGCCTTCAGCGGACCTTCGGGTGTCGGAAAATCCGCTCTTGTTAATTCGCTTCTGGGTTCAGGTCACATGCGTACGGGAATCCAGCGCGAGGATGATCTGAGGGGACGTCATACAACGACTCACAAAGAGCTTGTTGTTCTGAGAAACGGAGTGATGCTGATCGATACGCCGGGTCTTCGAGAACTTCAGCTCTGGGGTGGACAAGAAAGCCTGGATTCTTCTTTTTCGGAAATAGCGCAAGCCGCATTAAACTGCAGATTCTCGGATTGTTCTCATAATGGAGAACCTGGATGTGCAGTAATTGAACTTGTCGAAAGCGGTACAATCCCTGAAGCGAGGTATATGAATTATCGCGATATGAAGGCCGAACTTGCATACCTTGAAAGCAGGCTTAGTGAAAAAGGGCAGCTCGACAGAAAGAAAAAAGAAAAGGATTTGAGCCGCATGCAAAAGCTATATTTGCGTGATCACAGAAAATAGATATTAGCCGGTTGTCTGAATTAAGACAGCCGGCTTAAAGATTAATTGACTTGAACGATTATGCAGATTATTATCTAAGAGGTTTCATTATAGATTAAGTTCTGTCCGATAAGGAAGGACGACTTTAAATATTTTTATGATATAATATAAGGAAGGTGGAACATGTATTTTAATCCAATGGCTCTTTTGTTTGTTCTGGCTGTTTACGGCCTAACCATTATTTCGGGAAAATTGTCCCGTTTCGCCTTTGCGCGTTCGGTAAAAATTTCCTTTCTTGCAGTTTTTTCAATAAGTTTACTTTTTCTGGTAAATGTTCTTTCGGACACAACGAATACAGAGAAGCTTGCCGAAGGTCTTCATTTCGTTTTGCTTGCAAACGCGTATTCCGGAATAATAAGAATTCTGATTTTATTTTACAGTGAAGTGAAAAGGAATAATTCAAGGAATGCCTGAGAAGTATGATTTTCTAGCGGCATATATATCAGAGCTCGGGAACTGTGCTGTTGCTTTTTCAGGCGGTGCTGACAGTTCTCTCCTTCTGAAAGTATGCCATGAAGTTCTTGGAGATGAATGCACTGCATTTACATATTCGTCTCCTTTGATGCCAAGGCGGGATATTGATGACAGCATTAAATTCTGCAAAGAATACGGAATCAGGCAGATTATTATAGAAAGAAATTCATTCTCGGCTGAAGTAAAAAAAAACACGTCTGAAAGATGTTATTTTTGTAAAAAGGAAATATTTTCAGCTATAATTGATGAAGCGGCAAAATATGGAATTAAAAATATTGCAGAAGGTAGTAATGCAGATGATGTTTTTGATTACCGTCCCGGCATGAAGGCTTTAAAAGAGATCGGAATATTTTCGCCTCTTCTCGAATGTTCGATTTCCAAAAAAGATGTATATGAAATTTCCGGAAAATTGAAACTTCTAACTGTTTTAAAAAGTTCGTCAGCCTGTCTTGCAAGCCGCATTCCTTATGGTGAAGAAATTAATCCGCAAAAACTTGAGCGTATTGACAAATCCGAGAATTTTATTTCTTCACTTGGTTTTTCAGATTTTCGGGTAAGAAGTCATGAAAATCTTGCCAGAATTGAGTTTTCCCGTAAAGATATTCTTTCGGTTTTTGAAAATAATATAGTAGAAAAAATTTCATCAGCACTGAAATCTTTCGGTTTTGTTTATGTTTCTGTTGACGCGGACGGTTTTGTGAGCGGAAGTATGAACAGGGAAGTTAAGGAGAATAAAATTTGAGAGAAGATATTCTCATGAATCTGCTTGAAGAAGTCAGAAGCGGAGCTATTGAAACAAAAGATGCTCTTGAAAAACTGCGTCATCTTCCTTTTGATGATATGGGTTTTGCAAAGATAGACAATCATCGTGAAATACGGACGGGTTTTCCTGAAGTGATTTATTGCCCCGGCAAAACACCTGAACAGATTCTTTCAATTGCCGAAAAAATGAATGAAAACGGAAGCAATATTCTCGCAAGCAGAATGAAAAAGGATACAGCAGATTTTCTGATTGGTCATTTTGAGTCTGCTGAATATAATGAAACTGCCGGAATTTTTTATATTGAAAACAAACCTCCTGTGCTGAACACTAAAACAGTTCTTGTAATTTCAGCAGGCACATCTGATATTCCTGTAGCGGAAGAGGCTGCTGTCACTGCCGAAAAAACAGGGAACAAAGTCGAACGCGTTTATGACGCCGGAGTTGCCGGAATTCACCGTTTGCTTTCTGCCCGCGATAAACTGCTTTCTGCCGGTGTTGTAATTGCAGTTGCCGGAATGGAAGGTGCTCTCGCGAGCGTTGCCGGAGGTCTTACCGACAAGCCTGTAATTGCTGTGCCTACAAGTGTGGGATACGGCGCGAGCTTCGGCGGAATTGCCGCCTTGCTTGCGATGCTCAACAGCTGTGCAAGCGGTGTTACGGTTGTAAATATTGATAATGGATTCGGTGCGGGATATGCCGCATCCCTTATAAACAGACAGATAAAGGATTAGTTTGTGAAAAATAAAATTTTGTATTTTGACTGCTTCGCAGGAATCAGCGGAGACATGACAGTCGGAGCACTATTGGATTTAGGCGCTGATGAAAAAGAACTCATGCGCAGTCTTGATATGCTTCATCTGCACGGATATCGTATCGAGATAAAAAAGGCTTTGAAGAACGGAATCAGCGGTACCGATTTTAACGTAATAATAGAAGAAGAACATTCTCATCATTCGCATCATGACCACCATCATCATTCGAGAAATTTTTCGGACATTTCCGGACTCATAAATTCTTCTCCATTGGATTCTTTCGTCAAAGAGCTCAGTTTAAAAATTTTCCGTGAAATTGCAGAGGCAGAATCAAAGATTCACGCGAAAAGCATCGACGAAGTTCATTTTCACGAGGTTGGCGCTATTGATTCTATCGTCGATATAGTCGCTGCTGCCGTATGCCTGAATATGCTGAAGCCCGATAAAATAATATCGTCTCCGCTAAATCTTGGAGAAGGAACTGTTGAATGCGCTCACGGTGTTTTTCCTGTGCCGGCTCCTGCAACAGCAGAAATTTTAAAGGGAATTCCGGTTTATTCAAGCGGCATAAAAAAAGAAATGACTACGCCGACGGGCGCCGCTATTATAAAATGTATTGCAGAAGATTTTTCTTCATTTCCGGCAATGAAAATTGCTTCAACCGGATACGGACTCGGGAAACGTAATCTTGAAGTTCCGAATGTTCTGCGTTTAGTTATGGGCGAAACGGAAATCTCCGGAAAAAAAGTGATGATTGAAACGAATATTGATGACATGAGCGGAGAAATATTTTCTTATCTAGTGCCAAGGCTTTTTGAACATGGCGCGCTTGATGTTTTCATTACTCCGGTTATAATGAAGAAGGGACGTCCGGGGCATGTTCTAAGTGTTATGTGTGAAGATACACAAGTGAATCCGCTCGAAGAAATAATTTTCTCTGAAACGACTACTTTCGGTACTAGACGTTATGAAGTTGACCGCACTGAACTAGAAAGAACTGTTTCTAAAGTGAATACTTCTTACGGCGAAATATCTGTAAAAAATGCATACTCCAATGGAAAATTTTTGAAATTTTCGCCTGAGTACGATGAATGCGCTGAAGCAGCAAAAAAGCATGGAGTTCCCGTGCGTGAAGTATATAACGCCGTTACGGCACAACTAAAAGAATCGGAGGATTGATATGCACATTCCGGAACAAATGATGAACGGAGCTGTTTGCCCCGTGACGGCCGGTATTGCTGTTACAGGTCTCGCACTTGCGGGTTATGCCGCTCTTAAAACAAAAAAGAAACCGTCATCGCTTTTTTTCGCGTCCGTAGCTGCCTTTATTTTCGGCGCTCAGATGCTGAACTTCCCTATCGGCGGCGGAACTTCGGGACATTATCTTGGAGCCGCTTTTGCCGCAATCGCGCTCGGTACTCCTTTCGGAATTCTTGCAATGGCACTTGTAGTTGCGGTACAGGCTGTTATTTTTTCTGACGGAGGTCTTAGTGTTCTCGGAGCCAATATCGTCAACATGAGCATTGTCGGAGCGGGTCTACCCGGAATTCTTTATACGGCTTTTTTCCGTAAAAATGAAAATGCCTTGAGCCGTTTAAGCGGAGTCTTCTTAGTTTCATTTCTTTCTGTGATTGCGGCTGCTTCATTATGTTCGCTTGAATTATCAATTTCGACTTCAGCGCCATCAGGCAGTATTTTTAATGCAATGATGAAACCTCATTCGCTGATCGCTCTCGCTGAAGCATCGGCAACTGCAATTTTCGTTGCACTTTTCGCCGGAATAAAATTGAGATCAAACGGTCGTATGTGGAATACGTCTTTTTTGGTTATCGCGGCGTTTATAATGGCGCTTGTGATTTCTCCTTTCGCAAGTTCGTTTCCTGACGGGCTGGAATCTGCTGCAGGGTATCTCGGAATTCTTAAAGAAAGCGAACCGCTTTTTGTTACTCCGCTTTCTGATTATACTATTTCCGGAAGTGAAAAATTCTGGGCAGTTTCACTGGCGGGAGCTTTCGGTATATTTATTGTGATGATTTCGGTTATGCTTGCCGGAACGTTTATTAGAAAAACAGCCACAGCGGTTTTGAAAAAATAATGATGTGTGAAAATGCTTTCGTCACCGGAAGCATTTATTAATATCAAGTTGATCCAATTTAAAGAATTATATAGGGCGCGGAATCAGATTCTGCGCCTTATTTGTTTTAACAGCACTGCCGCCGCGTATATGCCTGCCGATACCAGAACAACAGCCGCGCCGCATGAGCTTTCAGAATAATATGATATCATCAGTCCGGCGATTCCCGAAACGAGTCCGATTATGGCTGAAAGCGCAAAGTATGACCTTAGATTTTTTGCGTGAATTCTCGCTGCTGCGGCCGGGAGAATAAAAAGAGAATTGATGATTAGAATTCCAACCCATTTTATCGATAGAATAACTATCAATGCGACTAGAATTGAAAATGCGGTTTTGACGATGAATCCATTTATTTTTTTTCCGTAAAGCAGGGAAGGCTCGACGCTAATTAGAGAAATTCTTCCTGCAAGGAAAACCCAGAAGAAAATAACAGATGCAAGAATGACTGCAAGGTATACTATTTCGGATGGTGTAATTGATAAAATATCTCCGATTAAGTAAACGGTATATTTTGAAAAAGAGCCCCCTCTGCTGAGAAGAGCTATTCCGAGGGCAGTAGTCGCGGAAGCGAAAACTCCCATCACCGTGTCGCCGTCGGCTTTTGTAAGAGATAAAAAGATGTTAATTGCAATAGCAAGAATTATAGCAAAGAGAATCATCACAGGGCGGGGATCCGCAGTTGAGAAAAGAAGACCGACTGCAAGTCCTGTTAAGGCTGAATGACCGATTACATGAGAAAAAAATGACATGCGGTTTCCGACTACCATTGTTCCGGTAAGTGCAATCGCCGGAGAAATTATCATGACGGCAAGAAGAGCTGTCTTCATGAAACCGTATTCCGTCCATTCAAAAGGAAGCATTTCGATGAAGGTATACCAAAACTGCATTAGAAGCCGCCGTAAATATGATGATCTGTTTTAGTGCCCGAAAGTTTGAAGTAAACTTCTCCCATTTCCCGGCGGAACTCACTGCTTGAAAGTACTTCGGATGGTGTTCCCTGGGCGATTATTTTCTCATTGATGAGAAACATTTTATCTGCATGTTTTGCAATGGCTCCTATGTCATGCGACACAACGAGAATTGTCATGTGGAATTTTTTTCTAAGAGAACAGATCAGTTCATAAAAAATATCGATTCCTTTTGAATCAAGTGCTGTGACGGGTTCGTCAAGAAGAAGAATGTCCGGAGGCGGATTGATTGAAGCCGCGAGAAGAACCCTCTGCAGTTCTCCGCCTGAAAGCTCTCCTATACGGCGGTCTATCAGGTTTTCTGCTGAAACTATTTCGAGCTGTTTGATTTTCATTTCTCTGCGTTTTTTTGATACATGAAGCCATGTGAAAGGATATGCTTCTGAAAGAAGAAGAAAATCGCAGACGCTTACGGGCGAATCTTTCTGAACGGCAATTTTCTGCGGAAGATAGCCTATGCGCGGTTTCTTTTTGCCGGAAATATTACAGAAATCAATTTTACCTGAATACGGAATTTCTCCGAGAATAGATTTCAATATACTTGTTTTTCCGCCGCCGTTGGGTCCTATTATCGCGGCAAGTTCTCCGCATGAGAAGGAAAGGTCAATTTCCGAGAGAGCTCTCCTTCCGGAATATTCGACTGAAAGAGAGCGGATGACAGTACTGCATCCGCCGCATGATGTTGCACAATGAGCTTTGTTCAATCGAAAGCCTTTTTTAAAACAGAAAGATTTTGTTTCATGATATTGATATACGCTTTATTATCTTCAGGTCCTGTAACGGCAGGGTCAAGAACAAATAAATTAACTCCCGTTTCTTTCGCGATTGTTTGGGCTGCTGATTTTGGGTACTGAGGTTCCGCGAAAATAGATTTTACTTTGGATTTTTTGATTATTTTAACGGTTTCTGCGAGTTCCTTTGCGGAAGGTTCGCTCCCAGGTTCCCTTTCTATTACTGATGCTATTTCGAACGAAAATTCTTTGGCAAAATAAGGAAAAGCTTCATGAAAAGTGACTATTTGTTTTCCTTTGTATTTTGCCAGAGCCGTATGCATTTCTTTCTGAAGTGATTTTATCTCAGCGATATATTTTTCTGCATTCTTTTTATAGAGTGCTGAGTTCGAAGCATCAGCTTCCGAAAGAACCGCTTCGCAGTTTGATACCATTTTTGCCATGTTATCGAGACTGAGCCAGATATGCGGATTTTCGTCGAATATTTCGACTCCATGGTCAAGTGTTCTGATGTTGAGCTTTGGATACCTTGAAGATATTTCGTTCGAAAAACTTTCCATCCCGGCGCCGTTCATAAGAAAAATATCAGCTTTTTCTATGAGCTTCATGTCTCCTGCGGTAATGGAATAATCATGAAGACAACCGGTAATAGGCGGGGTCATGTTTATAACTTTCACTCCGTTGGCTTCTGCCGCAACATTTCTTGCGATTATATAAACGGGATAAAATGAAGTTACGACAGTAAACTTGACATCAGTTTCATTTGAATTTTTTTTGCATGCTGAAAAAGCGCATATTGCAAAAACGATCGGCAAGAGAATAAATTTTTTCATACAGCCTCCATTGCTGAAAATGATTACTTGACAAGTAATCGCGATTAAATGCAAATGATTCGCAGTATTAAAAAAGGTCAAGACAATTATGATTAAGAGTGTATTGAAAAATTCCGTCGTTAAAAGATTTCTTGTTTTTGTATCAATAGTTCTTGCCGCAGCGGCATTATCATCAGATTTTTTGCGGGTAAAGCACGATTTGTCTTTTCTTTATTCGATAAATAAATATTTTTGGGCTGTTTTTATTCAGGCTTTTCCTTTCGTTATGGGAGGAGCTTTTATCTCTGCATATATTTCCAGAATAAATTCCGGTGACGCGAAAAGAAAATGGTTTGATAACTTCATTAAACGGAACCGTCTGGCGCCGTTTGTCGTTTCCGTTCTGTTTCCATCCTGTGATTGTTCTTCGTCGGTGATATTTGCGGGAATGCTTAAAAACGGTGTTCCTTTTTCATCTTCAATAACCTATTATCTTGTTGCACCGCTTTTGAATCCGATTGTTATTCTTTCAACTTTTTTTGCATTTCCCGGTGATGTTAAAATGATCGTATCAAGAATATTTATAGGGATCATAATTTCAATTCTGGTTCCTATTATTCTTTGCAGAATATTCCGTGACCCGGTAAAAGTACTCATTCATTCTCATGCAAATGAACATTCTCATCACGAGGAGGGATGTTCATGCGGATGTTCGCATCATCCGTATAAAGAAAGTATTTTTATTTCAGCCGGCAGGGAACTTATTCACGTTCTTCCTTTTGTTATAGGGGGAATACTTGCTTCATCGGTTTTTCAGACTTTTTTTCCAAAGGAAGCTTTTTCTTTTTCAAAATCCGGAGGTGCTGTAATCATTCAGACATTTATGATGATGTCGGCAGCTTTTACATTGTCTGTGTGTGCCACTTCCGATGCGTTTATCGCAGCAAGTTTCAGAGGTTTTTTAAGCAGCGGATCGATCCTAGGATTTTTGCTTTTAGGCCCGATGATTGATATTAAGAACGTAATAGTTCTTTCTTCATACTTTAAAAAACGATTTGTAGTTTTGTTGACCGTGTCGGTTTTTGTTGTAACATTTATTCTCTCAATAGTTTTTTCATATTTAATATTCAGGTAAAAAATGATAAACAGAAAATATAGATTGATTCATTACATTGAAAGCGCAATATTATCGCTATATTCAATTATTTTCTTAATATTGATCGTCAGCGGTAAAATTTCGGAGTTCATTCATCCCAGGTATATTATTATTCTTGCTGCTGCTTCAATAGCCGGAATTATAATCTCAATAAAAAGATTTAAAGAAAAAAGCATTTCACATCATCATGGAAAACCTATCCTTAGAATTTCCCTAATGATTTTCCCGCTTTTTCTCGCATTTGTTTCGAGAAACATGAAAGCAGATTTTTCGGAATCTGCCGGAGGCAAAGAAATCATTGTAGATAAATCCGTTTCATACGGTTTTGGAAAAAATGATGATATGCTTGAATACCGTAATAAAGAGCTTATTGCTCTGACTGATGATAATTTTTTGAAAGTAACCCAGGATATATATGATAATCCTAAACTCTACTTGGATAAAAAAATTACATATACCGGAACGGTAATGAAAAAGAAATTCTCGGGAAGAAAGGATGAGCTTGCTGTTGTCCGAATGGTAATGGTTTGTTGTGCAGCAGATCTAGCTCCTTCGGGATTTATATGCCGCTATGATAATGCGTATGAAATTGAAAACAATTCATGGCAGACAATAACCGGAATTATTACAGTCGAAACTTCCAGCGATGGAGATTTTCCTCTTTTAAGAATTCTTGATGTAAGACATGCTGAAAAACCAGATCAGGAATATTTGTATCCATTTTGAATCCGGAGGATTTTGAAAATGAAAGTTAGAGATACGTCTATCAGAAATTCGCTTCTTGAATATGTAGAAAAGAAAGCTCTTCCGGTAAGCGCGAAAGAAATTCATTCGTCAGGCGGAATGGGAAACATTTCAACAGTTTACAGAGGGCTCGAATATCTTGAAAAGAAAGGCTGCGTATCGTCTATAACTGTTTCGTGTGAATGCGGTCTTGTCAGATATTATTATCCCCAGAATTCGGAAAAATGTTTTCTACATTGCCGAAAGTGCCACTGTTTTTTTTCGGTCGATGCTCTTGAATTTTCAAATACTGAAAAGAAAATTGAAAAAAAACTCAATTTTAAAATATCAGAAAGAGTAATGTATTTTATGGGAGAATGCGAAAAATGCTCAATGTGAAAGAGTGGCGTTTTTTATGCTCTCTCAATAAGGGTGCTGGAAGAACTGATTGACAGTTGGCAAATGATATTTTATTTTCACTTAATAATTGCTGATCACATTTGTTAGGACAATTTATATTCGTCATCTCTAAGTTAGACTGCAACAGGAGATTCATGAACACTAATCCCTGGGAAACAGATGGAAGAAAGTATTGCTTCATGTTGTTCAAGAACAAGGATGCTTATTATGGATATATCTTAAAAGTCGAAAATAATCATAAGGTCTTAAGTTTCAGTATGAAAGCGGCTGAACGCAAGACTTATATGGAATTGCCGGCTAAGAACTATCACCTTCCTGAATTAACATTAAGAAACAGAAAGAACGAACTCATCAGATTCCAATTCCTGATCGAAAAATTACCTGAAATTGCATGGGCGGCATAATTATTAATAATTCTACACGGAAAGAGAAAAAAGAAAAAGGCGGATATTTGGTCTTCACAATTACATAAACTATTTAAACAGGGGTGGCCTTCATGGCTTTCAAAGATGAATTCAATACGTTGTTTGAAAAATGTGATTTTGACGGTGCACTCTCTCTTCTGTCTTCAATATTTAACGACCCTGAAAATCAGAAGCCCAAACCTACACCGACGGATTTTCTTCATAGCGAAGATGACGAAAAACTTCTAGGTGTTCAATTCGAGCAACTTGTTTCGCAATTTATATTTAATCTCGAGATGAGGGATCAGTTTGATTTTGTTGTAGAAATGCTCAATAATTCAAGAAATGAAAAATCTGACAATAACAACTTTTTTCAGCCGTTCAATGCGTTTGTTTTCTCTATCGGTTACTCTACGATTGTCACATCATTTCATTATGACTTAGAAACAAATACTTTATCGCGTCAGTATGGACTAAATCATGAGGCGCTTGGCGAATACCAGATGGATAGTTTTTACGAACCGGAATCGAACGACCAGGTGCAGAGTTTCAAGTTCGCTGTCGAGAACGGAAAATACGATATCAGGTGCGGAAAAGAAATTCTAGATGGCAAAATGATTACAGATATGATTGATCGGGTTTTGATCGCACGTTTTCTCCGCGATGAGTTCATTCCGGCGTTTATCAGATACGAAGGCTTCGCGCAATTTCCAAAGGCATTGCCTTTCCGTTTTTTTCTGTCGACAAAGTCGGGCAGCGAATATGAGAAATATATATCCGATGGTTCATTTTTTGAAATTCATCCTGCTATGACTGAAGAACTTGTCAGGAGTACGCAACTGGCAGATGTATATAAAAAATCAACCGAACCCGGAAAGCCTGTATATCCTGATGACCACCTGTGCTTCTATATCAATTTTCTTCAAAAAGACCGTCTGCATCTGCCGGGATTTTCAAAATTGTGTGAAATCATTATCAACGAACAAGATGCTTTTGATGTTATAGCGAATATAGGTGAAATGTTTCTTGCAGGGCAGATGCTTTCAAATGGTGAAAATAATCAATCTGAACTTTTCCGTAAAGTTTATTCCGCATTTCAATACGCGCAGATTACAGATTTCCTTATAATATTCCGCGCCTTGGGAGATAGAGACAGTAAATATAAATCACTTGCCTCTAATTTCTCGGAAAGGTTTATGCGCATTTCATCACCCTCTCTTGATGAGAATCCGGATAATGCGGTTAGACAAGCTGAGACGTACGTTAAGGAAACTATTTCCATGTATGAACTTCTTTCTCAGGAACAGCAGATGACGGTCTATGACGCATATAACGAAAAAATTAATGAGCTGATGTCTCATTCTTCTGCTATTTATCGAACACTTGCGTATGAAACAGAAATCCGTCGTTTACAAGAGAAAATGCCTCAGGCAGTCGGCACCGGCGATGAAGGCAGAATTGCGATCATAATGAGGGATTATGCGAAATCAGTGAGCGATCTTCTTCCATTGATGCCGGATAAATTTAATATGTATACACCGCTTTGGTATTTTGTCATGCCGCGCGTCAAGGGACTTGGAGCTAAAGAACCGTCGGTTATACCTGGTCTGCTTTCGCTTTTTGAAAAGTACAGTGCCAAAGACGGATGTGATCGCGAACGCGTATCTGCGACAATCGGAGTCATGCTCATCAATGCCGGACTCATTGAGATTCCTTCTGCGCTGGAGAATGTTTTCCATCAGATCATGTCTGAAGAAAAAGAGTATGCTGAGTGGAGAGATCGCGTGCCAAAGGAGAAATTCGCACAGTTTATCTCTGTGTTTGAATCTGATATTGACTCCTTGCGTAATCCTTCCGTGTGGGAGGCGTATATTCATGATGCACTCTACGGAGACGTTTTCTTCAGAAAACAGATCGATTCGCATCCGCAAAAAAAAGTTATTTTTGAACTCCTTTTAGAAGCCGCCGAGAAAGGTCCCGGTCCGCGCATGGTGAAACTTATTTCGAAAATACTTAATGTCATTATTACTACATCAGACGATGATGAGCCGTTTCATGAAACGGCTCAGAAAATAATTGCACTTCTAAAACATGTGCCGAATCCCTCGGCTAAGCTTCTTGTTCAGGCTAAGCTCGTTATCGCAGCTTATAAAATCATCAACGGAGAGAAAGATGCCGGCGAATGTTTGTCGGCATTTGCTCATCAGCGAAATGATTTTCCGATGATTGCAGTCTTCGAGACGGCAAATGAGATATATGTTTCGGGTATAGAGAAAGCTATTCGCTTATTTTTTGACCGATGGAAAGAAATATGCGGCAATGATTCCAGGTATTTCAGTGAATTCTGCTTAGTTTGCGGAACTAATCTTGAAAACCCTGAGACGATTAATATTCCGCGTGCCTATGCTGTTTTCTCTAGTGCTTATCGGGAATACTCGAAAATGTCAGCTCTTGTTCCGCATAAATATGCAGACCGCTTTAATATGGTTTGTGATGATCCGGTTAAAAAAATTATTCCTGAGATCTTGTCTGATCTGGAAAAAAACGGCGGATTGGAAATTGTCGAACCGCTTCTGCTCGAATACAATATTCGTAAAGAAATCGAACAATCATCACGGGAGGATCTTCATCGTATTATTGATTCGTGCAACGAAGCGATATCGCAAATTATAATTGAACATCTGCGTCCGAACGCAGGCTCGTATTGTGATGAATACATGGCTCTGCTCAAGCATTTTAAAAACGACATGACACAATACAACAACACAATTATGAGATTATGGCCGATTTCTCAGATACATGAAAAACTGCTCGACTCTCTTGTTGATCATCCGGGTCTTCCCGATTTGCCTGATTTTATTTATTGTTATATCGGCGGAAGTGATTTGAAGATTACCGGTGAAATATTTAAACACCTGCAATCGCGCGGATTTCATGATGCGGTTATACATATGGCCGGCGGTTTGTCTGTTCACCGGCTCATTCCGTTTATTGAGTCGGTAGTGAGTTCATGGGTCGCTTCAGTGCAATACGCAAAGGCTGTTGAATGGTTTGCTCGATTGCGCGACGGGGTCAAGCCGAATCATCCGAATTATGTGTTTCTGACAAACAGAATCGCTGTGTTTCAAATGTTGAATAGCGACAATGAAAGTGCTGAGAAAACATATACCGATTTGTTTTCGATAGATTGGAGAGCGTTTACCGGCGAACGCTCTGAAATGGATAAACTTTCCGATGATATGATGGACGAAGTGATGGGTGGAAGTCTTGACCGCGAATTGATTGATCAATTCAACGTCAGTTTTGCTTCGGCGCATTATAATATGGCATGTCTTATGGGCAAGAAAGGGGATTCGTGCAAAGCAGTTGATGAACTTGCTCTTGCAGTTCGTTTCAACCCGAAAGGATATCCTTCTTCAATGATTGATGCGGATCGTGACTTTGACAGTATTCGTTCATCAGAGGATTTTTGTGCTTTTATGAAAAACATAAATTAGGAAAGATGTTGATTATAGCTGCAAAAACTCCGCATACAAAAACGTTTCCAGTTCTATTCATTCATGCTTACCTTTTTTACGGGGCCGAGTTCGTAACCGAAAAGCCACAGAACCTGATTGATTTTATCGGTTCGAAGTGATTCTTTTCCCTGTTCAAGATCTCTGACAAATCGTAATCCTACACCGGCTTTTTCGGCAAGTTGAGGTTGAGTTAATTTCAGCTTTTTCCTTTTGATTTTGACAAAACTGCTTAATGATTCCATATTATACCTGATATGGTATAAATCAATAAAAAAGTCAATAAATATATCATTAAGGGTATAATAAATTATAAAATCTTTAAAGTATACCTTATAAGGTATAAAATACTAGTTAATAAATTTCTTTGACTTAAATCAATGTCATTTTCTGTGAACTGTTATAACCTGTAAGTATATCATGAATCAGAGAGGAGGATGAAATGACAGAAGAAGTATTTACACTTGCGAAGGGAAACGACAAAACTATTGAGAAGGTGGTCTTTGATGAGAATGTTCATTATGCTCACATGATTCTTGCTGAGAATGATTTTGTTCCTGAGCATTATTCAAATTCAACAGTGTACATGACTGTAATTAGAGGCCGTCTTTCGATTGCTCTTAATGATGAGTCTGAAAAATTTTATGAAGCCGGTACTCTGCTTAAAATACCTTTCAACACAAAGATGAACATATCAAACAAATCTAAATCCGCGCTTGAGATTATTGTTGTAAAAGCGCCTGCGCCTAAATGATTTTCGGGTGTATCTGTAAACTTACTTTGTAGTTAGTGTTGTTTTGACTCGGTCTTTTTTTCTTTTGGCGATATAATCATCAGTCATCATGTTTACAATGTTAGTAGATAAAGAAACCGGATGGCGCATAAATAATCCGCAAAAGACAACACGGTCTTTGAAAGGAAGAATCATTGTCTGGCCGATTGCCGGAATGGGAACAATAAGATTTGATATGTCGTCATAAAGACCGTAAACCAGATACATGTTTTTTGTTTTTTGTTCGTCTGTCATCCAGAAAATGGAGCAACCCTGTGGTGCGTGTTCAAGTACGACAAAATCACCGCATAGTGCGGATTTCCATGATTTGACAGTGTTATATTCAAAAGAATATTTTTCGAATTCCTTTAGACAGGAGTTTATGATTTTTGAGCTGTCGGTTTTTATAAAATAAAAGATATCTGATATTGGATCGGGATTCCGTGCGAAGTTGGGATTGAGAACTTCTTTTCCGTTTTTAGCGATTACAAAATAATCACCTATTACGTCTGATTCTTTATTGTTTTTAACGGCACTGGCGTGCTTAAAAAAGACATTCAGAAGCGAGTAAAACTCTGCAATTTCCGTCCGGGTGAGTCTTGGAAGAGGGGGATTGACGGGCAGTAAATCATAAAACGGATTTTCGTCTTTGATAAGACAGCACTTCTTGTACTTCTTACCGCTTCCGCAAGGGCATGGATCATTTCTTCCTGTTGATTCATTTTTGCGGTACGGTTCGCTGTCGATAAACTCATCCGGATTAAAGTTGAGCTTACGGTCTTCATTAAAAAAGAAGACAGCTGATAACAATCCGGTAAATGCATCAATAAGCACTTCATTATTATCTTTGTTTTCATTAATGGAAATTGATATTTGTGATAATTGAATAAAAGCTTCTTCAAAATCCTCATTGACCGCTTTTCCAATGTGTTCTATTTTAAAGCCCTTTTTCCGTATGTCTAATCCCGCAATGTCAAGTATATACGTGATTAAAGAAAAGGAAGCCTCTTTCATTACTGCCGCGAAATTAGAAGACGAGGAAATCTCTTTGAATGCGCTGAAAAGATTATTAAAATAATCTGTTTTCTGGTTTGATTCGAAAACTTCAGGGAAATTATCGAGAAGTTTGACTATTGTATTGTGAAAAGAGATGTAAGCGTCTATAAATTTTTTAGCTTCTACTGCGCTTAATAGTTCATGATTCTCAAACAAAGCGCTGATTCTCGGCATAGGGGAGCCTTTTTGTGTGCAGGCAATCATGTAAAGTATTTTAAAGAATTCATCAAAGAGATCAATCTTTAATCCTGATTCGGAGAAGCTTTCGGAAAATGATTTCAGTTTTTCAGGATTGATAATACCGGCTTTATTTGTCATGATAATTCCTCAGACAAATTCTAAAAAAATTACCGCTAGAGTCAATATATTACTGATAAGTAATATACAATATAAAAAGCCGCCCCTACGGGCGGCTTTTACTTATGCTGTAGCTTCGGGAAGATAATCGCGTTTAACCTGATCTAGAACAGCCTGTTCCTGTGGTGAAACGTTTCCGTCGGCTTCAGCGATTTTCTTCATAAGAGAATAAATCTTTCTGCGCGACTTTTCGTCTTCAGGCATTTTAATTGAAAGCGCTCCTGTCTGAGCGAGAGCAAGAAGACCCGAAATTTTAGTAAGATTGTATCCGAGATTCTTCGCGGTTTCTCTTACGAATTCTTCTTCTTCTTTCTGATAAACTCCGTCTGCCATCGCGAGAACGATAAGATTGTTGAGTGCAAAGTCTCTCGAATCATAAAGCGCATCAAGATGCTTCGGATTGACGGAAAGTTCGAATGAAGTTTTTTCTGTCTGAACCATCGCGGAATACTCTGCTGTGGTCATGATGTCTTCGATGATCCATTCGTTCTTTGTGCTGTTGAGCACGTTTCCGCAATACTGGCATTTTACGTCGATTGTGTCTTTCAAAGAACCGCCGCATGCCGGGCAGATGTGAGCGTAGATTGAGCCTTTTGCCGCTGCTGCGTCTTTGTCTCTTGAAATGATTACAACTTCGGTTTTTGAAGCCGGAGCCTGGTCGATGTATTCAAATGATTTTGATCCTGCTTTAACTCGCTGGAATGTCGATTTTACTGCGACTGCAAGACGGTTTTTCGTTTCATCTGTTTTTATTCCGATAAGCGTCACATAGTTGAGATAAAGACGGTTGTAAACAAACTGATTGCTTTTTGCGTTCTGTGAAAGCTTTTCGAAAAGGCTGTCAGAGACGAATCTTCTCATGATAGCCGGATCTTTTACGGTTTGAGAAGTCAGAATCTGAAGATATCCGTTTGAAACTTTGTCTTCTACAAGCTGAACCGAGAAATCTTTGTTTCCACCGATGAGTTCTCTCACCTTGGATCCGAGGTTGCGTGCTTTTTCAACTTTCGGAGAACTTGCCGCAAAATCATCCGCCTGTGTAATTTCTGAAAGAACCCAGTCGTATTCTCCCGAATTCATAAAGGTTCCGCAATATTCGCATTTGCAGACTTCGTTGAGAGCTTTCTGCGGTGCGCCGCATGAAGGGCAGTTTGCAGTCGTATAAAGATCTTTCTTCTGAGAAGAACGTTTTTTGATGAATGACCAGAATTCTACGAAGTCGCTGTTGGAACTGCTGTCGAGTGAATGGTCGAGTGCGCATTCGAATTTGTCGTGCATCGATGCGTGAATTCCGACATGGATGATGTCGAAGTCTCCGTCCGATTCAGCCGAATTGATGAAAACGTTATGAATATTGATATTCGAAAGAACGTTTTTCTGCTGAAGAAGCTGCATCATTTTGAACTGGGTGTTGAATCTCTGATATACCCCGTCAGAAATGAATCTTCGAACGTCGCCCAGATTCTGTTCTGTCCATGCAGTTTGAATTTTAGTGAATGCAGATTTAACTTTGAGAATAAATTCGTCTTTGTTAAAGTCGGGATTGCGTTTTATGAAATCAGAATATCCTTTCATGCTTCCCGTGCTGTCGCCTGTGGAAATTGTATTGAAAACGGATGATTCTTTTTTTGCTTTTGCAATGGAGCGGAGAACAAGAACGATGACACCGATAATCGCTCCGATAACAATGATATTTATCGGAAAAGGAAGTGTCACGAATATCCATACGAAAAGCCTGATTAGAAGATAGACGATTATTACTATATCTCCGCCGTCTCCTCCGCCTGAAGAAGATGATCCTGAATCTCCTCCGGCGCCTCCGGCGCGTGCAAGAAGGTCTGCTGCAATAAGAGTGAAAAATGCGGCAATCATTAAAAGACGCCAGTTCCGCCTGATGAAATTCATTTTACCTCACTTGAAATTGTTAAAATTCTAATGCTGATAGCTATGTATTGCAAATATACCGATTAAAATAACAGGTAGTGATTTACCTGTTTGAAAGATGAAATTCTATTTTAACGATTAGTCAAGACATATTCGGATTGGCTTACTTTCTTTTTTTTAAAAAGAAAGTAAGCCAAAGAAAAATAAAATTAAACTTGATTACTTTTCAGGAAGTCACCGTCAATAATCATGAGCTTTACTCCGGATTCGGTTCTGGATCTATGTGAGCTTAAATCGTCAGAGACAGTATATGTCATTCCTTTGGAAAGAACAGATGATTCACCATTTTCTAATTCGCTTATGAACTCACCTTCCAGGCAATGAACGATATGCCCTTTAGTACACCAGTGGTCTGCTATATAACCGGGAGTGTATTCCACGATTCGAATCCTTAGTCCCTGATATTGTTTTATCTGCCAGAAAGAAGTTCCCTGTTCGCCCTTATGTTCTTCTTTGGGAATATTGTCCCAATTAATCGTTTCGTAAAATATGTTTTGTGTGCTCATATAATTCTCCGTTAAGGAATAAAAAATCACATGCGTATAATAAAAACGCATGTGACTGACGTGATATCGTTAAGCAGAACAGGTCAATATAAATATGTACTATGCGAACTTATTTGAAATAGCTGTTCCATTTGATTTTTGCGGCTAGAGAAGCGGTGTGCTTGAGCATTGATTCAATTGCCTTTTTGTCTGTGCTTTCGTTGGTTGAAGCGGTTAAAATGCCGTTATCAATTTCGAGATAAAGAAACCCTGCATACTCGGTTGTTTCGGGCACAGTTCCTTCTCCGTCAACATGTTTGGGAGTGAAAATTTTCTGAATAAGATAATAACCTTTTGATACAGCTGTTTTTTCATAAGGATTTCTGATTGTGATGCCGTCTTTTTCGACTGGATGGCTTTCTGTCCAGTTTTTAAGCATTTCTTTTCTCATAGCTCCGAGAGAGGAGTCCGCAGTTGATTTTCCGAGTGAATTTTTGACATTAAAAACATTGATGATGATGTCGTATTCAAGCTGAACTTTTGATCCGTTTTCCCAGTTGTTGGCTCTGATTGATGAGGTGAGCAGCATGTTTGTTGTAGCTTCGACTGTAAAATTCTGGTCTGTTATTTTAACAGAAGCCGGAATGAGAGCCTTAACTTCCGCCGGCATATTTTCGCTCTGGTTCTGATACTTTTTCATAATTTCAGCAGTTTCAGGATCAATTTCCGGCATATCCTGCGAAAAAATTGAACCGGAGAAAACAGAAAGAATTGCCAGCATAACAAACGATTTAAAATTGCTCATATTTACCTCTATTGAAAAAAGATTATTATAAAATAGAATATATAAAAGAAAATTTCAATCATTTTATAGGTCATAAATACTGAATATTCGGAAAATCTTATGATTAAATACTGGTAATTGATTGCGTTGAAATGCTGTATCTTTTTTCCAGTTGACGCTCGAAGTTCTGCGGAGTAACTAATGCTGAATAGCATTTGCTCTTAAATGTTGATTGTTTCTGCTCTTATGGATAATTATATAAAGGATCATTGTGATGAAAAAAATTCTTAAAAGTCTTTTCATTTTATCTCTCATTATTATATTCGATTCAGTATTCTCAAACGTAAATAAGAATTTTATTAATGATTTTAAATCTGCTTTAAGTAAAGATTTTGATGAAGATCAGCTCGATCAAATGTTTAGAAATTATTCATCAATACTTGTTCCGCATGATGATGCTAATACTTTGATGAATAATCTTAAAGGCGAAGAAGTTCCGGTTCATCCATTGTCGGAATTCGCTAAAACCGATTTATATAAAAGCAATATAGAAAAACTGATTAAGTCTGACAATCCTTATCAAAGACTGCTTTCTTACCTGATTGTTTCTTCTGCAAATGATCTTTCGTTTAATAATATCCTTCTGGAGCGTATCAAGACTGAAAAACTGCAAGGTTGTAAGTTGTGGGCAGGGATGGCACTGTTATACTTAAAAGATACGCATACCGATGAATTGTTTGATTTTGTGATTGAAAATGATAATTTCGGTGACGCACATCTGATTCCGATGTATTTGCGCCTGGATTATTCATTAATAAAAAGTACGGCTTTAAAAAAAATATCATCAGATAATAATATGGCAAGAGTGCTTGCGGCAACTGTTTTGGGATTTTCTGAAGCTGATGATATCACTGTCAATGTATTAAAAGATGCAGTCCGCAAGTGGCCAATAGAGATAAAAGGATATGCTATTAATGCATTAAAAACAATGAGAGCCGGAAACTTGCTTTCTGTGTTGAAACCGTTTCTAAATAATAAATATACACATGATATATGTCTCGAAGCTCTGGCAGACAGCCCGACAGAAGAAGATCAGGATTATGTTTTGCAAATCATTCCAGAAAAGGGGATTGTTTCAGATAGTATGCTGAATATTCTGGTTCAATCTAAAAATATAAAATTTGCAAGGCAATGGCTACAGTTAATAGCAAAGAACAGAGTTCCCGAAAATCATTATTCACGCATGGAAGATGAAGATATATTGTTTTCAAAAGAAATGAGGCAGGAATTGCTTAAGACAATTCCGGATATTAAAAATGTTGAAGTTTTATCAAGTATCGCGAGACTGCTTTACGGTGAAAAATACTATAATACTGAAGCTGTTTTATTTCAATTATTGAGGCATCCTTATGATTCTGTCAGATATTGGGCGGGTTCGTCGTTAAAAGACTGTAGGTCTAAAGAACTCATTAAAGAACTTCCTGTTTTGTTGAAAAGCCCGGAGTATAGAACCGTAGCTTTGACAAAATTGATAATTCAAAACAATATTTCAAATCTTCAGAATGAATATGAGAATATTTTAGCCGGGGATAATTTAAGTTCTGATTGGGAAAGAAGCTGTGTAGAATATCTGGCCTTTTATCCGCAGACAAAACACAAGTCGGTATTCAGAAAATATTTAGTTGAGACATCAGAAGATAACTGGTCAATCAGGCATGACGCAGCTATGGGTCTGGGGAGACTTAAAGACAAAGACTCAGTTTCTTTAATAATAAATGAACTGGAAAGACAGACGAATGACTATAATAAAATTATTTATATCAGAGCGCTGGGAATGATTAAGGGCACTGAAGCTAAAACGGTTATAGAAAAGTACCGCACTTCAAGCGAACCTTTATTGCAAAAGCTTGTTGAGGAATTATTAGAGAATTGGGATGAGAGATAGTAGTATTCGTAAAGAGTGGTCAAGGCTGATTTCTCTTGTTGATGCAATTGCGTATCTGAAGGCAGAAATGGGTTCCGGCATAACTTTAGGAAAATTATCCGGTTCTATTTTAAAAGAAAAAAATGTCGGAGAATAGAATGAAGAAATATGTTACACCACAATGGTATTCGATATTTCCAATTGTGCTATTTAGCATACCTGCATTTATTATTCTTGGATTTTTAGAAGGTGACATTGTATATCAATTAGTGAAATTTGCAAAAATATATCCTATTTTTATTGTGTTATACTTGTTTTCAATTTTTAGTTCGAGAGCCGTTATTGATTTGTTTGGAACATTTATATATGTAACATGTATGCTTTTTTCGAATGTTTATGTGTTTGTTTCGGTTATTAAGAAAAATGAATTCTTTTTTCTTATAATAGCTGTGTATGTTTTGTCATGTACTATCAGTATTATTATGGGCTATAGAAATCAGAAAGAGAAATTTAAAAAGTATTTTAAGTTTTTTCTTAAAAAGAAATATTTTGATCACAAAAA
>Ga0209604_1001034_pt1 | contig 23664 bp, 18 predicted proteins | sample AD_UKC097_MetaG_FD_184405 | JGI IMG/M metagenome (GOLD analysis project Ga0209604, IMG submission 184405) | Active sludge microbial communities of municipal wastewater-treating anaerobic digesters from USA - AD_UKC097_MetaG (SPAdes) (version 2) | ecosystem: Engineered > Bioreactor > Anaerobic >... | reverse complement strand
CAAAAACAAAAACAAGGACATGATCCTGACGCCGACTAAAACAACAAACCGTTCATTCAGAACCCACGGCCGAGGTCGTGGGAAACGCGCCTTGACGGGGGGCGGGGCAGAGGCTACCCTTTGCCGCCATGACGGACTTGAGCCTGGAAACACCCTGTCACACCCCGGAAAAGAAGGTCATGGTGGTCACTTATGGCTGCCAGATGAACGTCTTTGATTCCAGACGCATGATTCAGGTTCTGGGTGACGACGGCTACGTCGAAACCAGCGACCCGGCCGAGGCAGACGTTATCATCTTCAACACATGCAGTGTGCGCGAGAGGCCTGAAAAGAAGGTTCTAGGCTCGCTTTCCAGGCTTCTGCCGCTGAAGGAGATCAAACCGGTCGTGTTCGGCGTGGCTGGATGCGTGGCGCAGCAGCACGGGCAGGCATTGCTGGACAAGGTGCCGTATCTCGACTTTGTGCTGGGGCCCGACAACATCGCCCGGCTCCCGGAGATCGTGGCCAGCGCCCGCCAGGGCAGCCGTGGCGCCCATGCCCAGTGGATGCCGACGAATTCGTATGACTTCATTCCGCTGTCCGCCTCGGTCGAGCCGGGGCCTTCGGCATTTTTGACCGTCATAAAGGGATGCAACAACTTCTGTAGCTACTGCATCGTTCCGCATGTGCGTGGTCGCGAGGTCAGCAAGCCGCTTGATCTGGTTCTTGCCGAGGTTCGCGCCCTGGCCGATGCTGGTGTGTCCGAGGTGACACTGCTGGGACAGAACGTGAACTCGTGGGGAAGGGGACTGCCCGGTTCGCCTGAGTTTTCCGACCTGCTCGAAGCGGTATCGGCCGTTCCCGGACTGAAACGTTTGCGTTTCGTGACCTCGCATCCAGCGGACGCCAGCGACAGGCTTCTCGAATCGTTCGGGCGACTTCCGAACCTGGCTCCGTACCTTCACCTGCCCCTTCAGGCCGGGTCTGACGATGTGCTGGCCAGGATGAGGCGAAGGTACACCGCCTCGATGTATCTGGAACGAATAGCGAAGGTCAGGGAAGCCTGTCCCGATATCGCCCTTTCGACCGATATCATTGTCGGCTTTCCGGGCGAGACGAGAGCCGACTTCGAAAGGACGCTGGACGTGGTCGCGCAGGCACGCTACGACCTGATGTTCTCTTTCAAGTACTCGCCCAGGCCTGGGACGACCGCCGCGGGTTGGCCCGATGACGTGCCGATCCAGGAGAAGGCGGATCGTCTCGCCGAGCTTCAGGAGATGCAGGACGGCATAACGCGCGCCAGAATGCAGCGATTCCTGGGTCGGGTCGAGGAGATCATGGTCGAGGGGCCGAGCAAGACGGGCAGAAAAGGCGACCTGTTCGAGATAATGGGCCGCACCGGAACGAATTACATAGTAAACTTCCGAGTCGAAGGAAAGGACGTGCCATCCCCCGGCGAGATGGTCAAGGTCCGAATCGAAAGGGTTCTGGCTCATTGCCTGAGGGGCGTGCCGGTCGAATGACCGGGGAGGTGCCGCGTGTTTTTCAAGACCAAGGACCTCATGACGGTCGGTAACATATCCGGCGGTGTCGCCGCGATTATCGTCTCCATGAATGGTATGGCCGCGTCAGGTGCCGCCGCCGCGCTGGCAACCGCCGCCGGCAAGACCGGATATGACGTGATGCTCGCGGCTTCCGAAGCCGGCAAACCCTGGCTGTTCTGGGCATCTATGTGCATCCTGTTCGCCTGGTTCTTCGACGCCTTCGATGGCAAGGTGGCCAGGTGGCTCAACCAGATGAACAAGTTCGGTGGCGAGTTCGATAACGTCGCGGATCTTGTCGCCTATTCAGTCGCTCCTTCCTTTGTCGTCTATTTCGCCTATGCGAAGGTGCTTCTGCTGCCTGGTCTTGAGAATCAATACCTGCTCCAGCAGGTGATCGCTGTCGTGATCGGGGCCTTGCCGGTTATCTCCGGATGCATTCGCTTCGCACGGTTCAACACCGTTCGTATGGACGTGCCCGGCTTTTTTATCGGCTTCCCGCGTCCAGCTTCCGCGCTTCTGATCGTGTCGCTCCTGAACTCGCATCTGATGCAGATGTCGCCGATGATGAGCTGGTTTGGAGTCGCGATGGTCCTGTTCCTGGCCTTCATGAACCTTACGGTCTGGCCGTTCATCAGCCATCATGGAAAGCCTTTCTCGTCGCATCTGAAGTTCGTCCTTCACTGTGTCTGGATGACGGTCGCCTTCTCGTTCCTGGTCAGTATCGTGATCCCGACGGTGGCCGGCTTGTTCGGAGCGAAGGTCGAGCCCCTCATGCCGCAGAATCTGGTTCTGGACTGGGTGCTGATCTGGCTGTGCTTCTACGTTTCGGTGGCGTTTCTTGAGATCCCCGCTGTTTCCTTCCGACACGTCCGTGAGGTAACTGCGTTCTGGAACAAGGATTCGGACAAGGTCAGCGCCGAATGATTCCTGTCGGTTCCCGACCACTCAAATCTTTCTGAACACGCCGGTCACGACACCCAGGATTTCGAAGCGCGAGGTCGATTTGACTTTGATCGGCTTGAAATCGGGATTCGAAGGAAGCAGCTCGATGCCGTCGGCGGTTCTGGAGTACCGTTTGACTGTGGCCTCGTCGTCGATCAGCGCTACGACGATCTCGTTGGGGCCGGCAACCGGCTGGCGTCTGACGAAGATGTAGTCGCCATCAAGTATGCCATCCCCTGTCATGCTGCTGCCCTGAACCCTGAGCACGAAAGTGTCGGCCGTATCGCGGATAAAAAACGGATCTGGCTGTAGAAAGCCTTCCATGTTTTCAGACGCGTAGATTGGACGGCCCGCGGCGATCCGGCCAAGAATGGGGATTTGGCCCAGGCCGATCGATGCGTTGCTCTTGACGCGGATTCCGCGGGATCGGTTCGAACGCCGTTCAATGAAACCGGCGCGTTCGATCGCCGCCAGGTGGTCGGAGACGGCGTTGGTCGAGGCGAACCCCATGCCCGCAGCAATCTCGCGGACAGTCGGCGGCGCCCCGGTGTCCTGTGTGAATTTATTTATAAAATCCAGTACTTCCTGTTGTCGTGCTGTTAGCTTTCGGGGAGGCATCGTTCAACCTCGGCGGGGGATGCATGCGATTGTACTGAACATTTGTTCATCCGACAAGATCGGTGGCGAAGGGATCGCGGCCGTGTGATGGTTTGGCGAAGCGAATTTAATAATCGGTCCTCCGATGTGGTAAATTGCATGCTGATGAAACGGTTTTCGCCCCTTTGAAAGGGCGTGGGACAGATCGCATTGGCTGATACTCCTGAAAATGGAAAATCCGGCCCTGGTTCAGGCCGCGCCGGTGTCAATGACGGAATGCCTCGTTCGGGCGCTCTGACACAGAGTCCGGGAGTCGCGGGCAAGGCGACCATCATCGACGATGTCGAGGCCAGGATCGAGGCGGCGGTTTCGGCGGTCCCGGGACCTGGAAACCACGGAGTGGATCCCCTGATCGGAAAGCTGATCGGCGGGCGCTTCGAGGTCATCTCGCGGCTTGGCGCTGGCGGAATGGGTGTCGTATACCGGGCGCGTCAAGTTGGTATTGATCGAATTGTCGCGATAAAAACCCTGCTGAAGGATCGCGCGACCGATGAAAAGGTTGTCGCGCGGTTCAAGAATGAGGCGCGGGCCGTATCCAGACTGAATCACCCGAACACGATTCGCATATTCGATTTCGGCCAGATGGACGACGGCACGCTCTATTTCGCCATGGAACTGCTGGAGGGGCGCAGCCTGGACAAGGCAATCCGTCAGGACGCCCCTGTCTCCGCTCGGCGCACGCTGCATATCATGTCGCAGATGGCGGACTCCCTTGCGGAAGCGCATTCCAAGGGAATCGTTCATCGTGACCTGAAGCCTGAAAACGTCTATCTGAGTCAGGTTGGAGATGACCCCGATTTCGTGAAGGTTCTGGACTTCGGCGTTGCCCGGATGCGTGAACAGGACAGCAGCCAGGGTACGATGACACAGGCCGGCGTGATCTTCGGGACTCCCAGATACATGGCGCCCGAGCAGGCCAGGACCATGGCGGTCGACGCAAGGGCCGATATCTACGCGCTGGGCATCATATGGTACGAGCTGTTGACCGGCCAAACACCGTTCGAAGCCGACAATCCGCTCGCGATCCTGATGAAGCACATACAGGACCCTGTTCCCCCGATGTCTGTAACCAGGCCCGATGTAGCCGTTCCTGCCGAGGTCGAGGAACTTGTATTCAAGTGTCTCGAAAAATCCCCGGAGCGGAGATTCCAGAGCGCGGCCTCGCTTGCGGTCGAACTCAGGTCCACGCTGGACAGGCTTGACGGGCGCTTCGAGCGAGTGGTCTTTGTGGAAAGGGAGGCGGCTGCTTCCGATCCGATCGACGAGCAGGAGCCCTGGGAACCCGAGATCAAGGTTGTTTCGCGACGCGGGCCGGGACCGATTCTGGTTCTGATTGCGGTCTTGGCTCTTGTCGGCACGGCGGCCGGAGTCGGTTGGACGATGTACAGCAGAAGCCACGTCGTGTCTTCCGCTGCCGATGCGCAGCCGGATGTCGTTCAGGACGTCGGCGCCCCGGAACCGATTCCGGAACCGGCGCCGGCACCCGGGCCAAGTCAGTCTGCCGACACGAGGCAACCACCTGATGTGGCTACGGCCCCGCCGGATTCGTCCGAGACGATTCCGTCGGATTCCGACGGAAGCAAGGTCGGTCCGGAATCCAGGCCGATCCAGTCTCACATCAGAGTATCCGCTCCGGCACGCGTCGTCGAACCTCCGAAACCGGTGGTTTCCAAGCCCGCGGCTGTTCCTGCTTATGCTCCCGTCCCTGCCCCGGCGCCTGTGGTCACGCCTCAACCTGTCACGAAACCCGCGGCCAAATCGGGCTTCGAAAAGGTAGGGGACACCGACGCGAAGAAGAACACGACCCCTGACAAAGTAGGGGACCTGAAATCGTTCTGATCGAGACCGATTCAACCAGTTGTCTCGATTTTTTCCAGTTATTCCGGGTGGTATCGCCTTTTGAAGCTCGCAATGGCTTGAAATGGATTCGATTCCCAAATAGGATGCACCGGGTTGTCACCCGGAGGATTATTTCAAATGATCGAGAAGCTGAAATGGATATGGATGGATGGCAAGCTGGTGCCGTGGGATGAGGCAAACGTGCACATCCTGTCGCACACGCTGCACTACGGCGTCGGTGCCTTCGAGGGCATCCGAGCCTACCGCCACGAGGACGGTCGTTCAGCCGTCTTTCGGCTCAGGGAACACGATCAGCGCCTTATCGAGTCGGCGCACCTTCTTGAACTGAAGGTTCCGTACACCCGTGAGCAGATCGACGAAGCCGCCTTGCTGACGCTGGCGGCCAACGGCATGGACTGCGGATACATCCGTCCCCTGATCTACCTCGGCGAGCGCGAGGTCGGTGTCTATCCCGGCAACACACCGGACGTCCGCGTGGCCGTCATCGCCTGGAAATGGGGCGCCTACCTGGGGCCCGAGGCTCTTGAAAAGGGAATCCGTGTCAAGGTTTCGACCTGGACCAAGCACCATCCGAACGCGCTGCTGGTCAGGGGCAAGGTCTGCGGTCACTACGTCAATTCCGTTCTCGCGAAGGTCGAGGCCAAGCGTGAAGGATACGACGAGGGCATCCTTCTGGATCACTGCGGATACGTTGCCGAAGGATCCGGTGAAAACCTGTTCGTGGTCCGCAACGGCGAATTGTTCACGCCGGATCTTTCATCGTCGGTTCTCGGCGGTATCACGCGTGACACGGTTCTGTACCTCGCCGCGGACATGGGCCTGAAGGTTCATCAGTGCAGGCTTACACGAAGCGACCTGTACCTCGCCGACGAGGTGTTCTTCTCCGGGACCGCGGCCGAGATCACTCCGATTTACGAGATCGATCGACGTCAGGTTGGAGAAGGCAAGGCAGGACCGATCACACGCCAGATTCAGCAGACCTACATGAAACTGGTCGCGGGTGGCGTTCCTGGTCACGATGCCTGGTTCAGCTTCTACAAGCCGGAACCCAGGTGACGGATTCCACGTTCCCCCCTGGCTTCAAAGGGTAGCCCCATGACCGACGCTTGCGACGCCCCGTCTGGCACGCTGTACGTTGTCGCGACCCCCGTTGGAAATCTCGAGGACATATCCCGGCGAGCCTTGCGAATCTTGTCGTCGGCCCCGGTGCTGGCCTGCGAGGACACGCGGTCCACGGGTATGCTGCTCAAGGCCCTTGGCATCGATCGCACAGGCCGAAGGATGGTCGCCTATCACGATCTGAACGAGCGCAGGGCCGCTGGTCAGATAGTGCAGATTCTGCTTTCCGGCAACGATGTGGCGCTTGTCTCGGACGCCGGGACGCCGCTCGTCAGCGATCCTGGATACCGTTTGGTTTCCGAGGCGTCGGCGGCTGGGATCCCTGTTGTTCCGGTTCCAGGTCCGTGCGCCCCCATCCTTGCACTCTGTGGTGCCGGTCTGCCGTCCGACCGGTTCTCCTTCATGGGATTCGTGGATGCGAAGTCGGCTCGACGCCTGAAGGCTTTTCAGTCGCTGAACCGCGATTCAGGCACGTTCATCTTTCTCGTTCCCGCGCGCACCCTGTTGAAGGTGCTCGACGAACTTGGCCAGACACAGCCGTCATCAACCGTGGTGGTCGCCCGCGAACTGACCAAGATTCACGAGGAGTTCGTCAGGGGCACTCCGACCGAGTGCTCCGAAGCGTTCTCGGGAAGGGTGGTGAAGGGCGAGGTCACTATTCTGGTGTCGGTTCCAAAAGACTGAAAGTCGGTCGCGCGTGATTTCACGTTCGTCTTCCGGGGGATTGGAATTGATGTCGATTTGCCTGTATCATCGGCATCATGATTCCACGGGAGAAGAACATGTCGCCAAAGCATGCGGTATTCCTGATCCTTGCCGTTTCGGTCGCCGTCTGGTGTGGCTGCGGTGGTGAGGATGTTGTCGAGGACACTGTCATCATCACCGACAACGGTGTCGATGTCTCCCATCCGGACGTGCTGTCGGACAGCGCGACCGACGTGGCCCGAGACGATCAGGCCATGGACGAGGGCACCGTCGAGGATCTGACTCCGGTGGATATCGGCGGCGAAATTGAGGAAGGCGCCTTCGGAAGTCCGTGCGAAAAGAACGAGGATTGTCTTTCCGGTTTCTGCATGCCTTACATCTGGGGCAGCATCTGCTCGGTTTTCTGCACGGCCGACTGCCCGGATCCCTCGTGGTCCTGCGAATTCGTTTACCTGCCGAACATGGATCCGACATATGTCTGCGTGCCAGGCGAGTCGTCCCTGTGCAAACCCTGCACGTCGGACGATGGATGCAGGGTTGTCGAGGGAGAGGAAACCGCGCGCTGCGTTTCCTACGGCGAGGAAGCCGCATTCTGTGGAACCGATTGCACGGCCGATCCCGAAGGATGCCGACCGGGCTTCACATGCCAGCAGATCGAGGTCGGTTTCTCGGCATGCGTCAGGGAAGAGGGATTGTGTCCGTGCGTAAACCAGGTCGCAGGCATGGCATCCCGCTGCACCCGATCGAACGAGGACGGCACCTGCGTTGGAAGTCGGCTGTGCGTCAGAAACGGCTCCGACTACGAATGGGGCCCTTGTTCCGTGTCCACGCCTTCGGCCGAGGTCTGCAACAACAACGACGATGACTGCAACGGCACTATCGACGACATGGGGACGGTCAACTGCGGCCTGGGTATCTGCGCCCACATGGTTCAACTCTGTGTCGATGGTCAGGCCGACGAATGCGATCCGCTGGAAGGGGCGATCGAAGAGTTGTGCAATGGCCTTGATGACAACTGTGACGGCAACACCGACGAGGACTGGACCGACAAGGGTGCCGCGTGTGACGGCAGTGATGTCGACGATTGCATGAACGGTGTCTGGGGCTGCGCCGAGGACGGCAGCGGACTGGTCTGCGAAGGCGATGTGGCCTCGGGGGCGGAGGAATGCGACGGCATCGATAATGACTGCGATGGCGATACGGATGAAATCGAAGACCTCGGCACACTGTCGTGTGGTCTGGGAATATGTGCCCAGACAGTGCCGGCCTGCGTAGATGGAGTCGACAACGAGTGTGACCCGTTCAATGGCGCGGAACTTGTCGATCTGCCCGACGAAAACGCCCGGGATGCCAATTGCGACGGCGTGGACGGCGACCTGACAGTGGCGGTATTCGTGGACAAGGTCACCGGACGCGACACCAACGACGGTTCCCGCGATGCCCCGCTTGCCACGATTCAGGCCGGAATCACACTGGCTTCGTCGTCCGGGGCCACCCAGGTGCTCGTGTCTGAAGGCGTTTACAACGAGTCGCTTGTGCTGGCCGACGGCGTCGGTGTTTATGGAAAGTACGAGCGTGCCAACGGATGGACCAGATCCGCGACCAAGGTCACCCAGGTTCGAGGTTCCACAACCGCCGTCGTGGCGACCGGTCTTAATGCGCCGACGGTGCTTCAGGGCCTGGTCATTACAAGTGAGTCGGCATCCGTTCTTGGAACCAGTTCGGTGGCCATCCAGGTGTCCGACAGTCCCGGTCTTTTGATTCAGGCCTGTACGGTTCAGGCCGGCGCCGGGGCTTCCGGCAGGAATGGACCGGCCGGCAACGGCGGCCAGAACGGTTCAAACGGTTCCGCGGGCAACACCGGATGTGAGTACTACTGCGCGTCCGACCCGTTCGGCACGGACTGTCTGGGACTGTGTGGCTCGTGCAGCCAGCCGGCCGGGGGTGCGGGGGGCAGCGGCGCCAGCGGCGCGAACGGCGGAACGGGCGGTGCCGGAGGTCAGTCCAAACAGGCTGGCAACCCCGGTCAGGCCGGTTCAGGCAACCTGTCCGGTTTCGGAGGTGGCGGAATTGGAGGGCCGAATACCGGAAACGGTTCGCCCGGGGGCATCGGATCGTCCGGTAGTTTTGGCAACGATGGTTTGAGTGGCCTCGCGATGGGACTGTTCTCGGCGGCTGGATACGCCCCGGCGGACGGTGGTGAGGGAACGTCCGGCACCAACGGCGGTGGCGGCGGTGGCGGCGGCAGCGGTGGCGGGGACAACCCCGAGACGCTGTCGACGAACTGGTGCGGAACCTACGGGTCTTCCGGTGGCGGCGGTGGCGGTGGCGGCGGTGGCGGCACCGGTGGTTCGGGCGGCGGTGGCGGCGGCGCGTCGGTCGGAATCCTGGTGACAGGTTCGGCCATTGCGGTCGAGAACACGATGATTGTCAGCGCAAGTGGCGGCAATGGCGGCAGCGGTGGCGCGGGAGGCTCGGGGGGCAACGGTGGTTCCGGCGGGGCCGCCGGTGATAAGGGCGACGACGACGATCAGGGACAGGGCGCGGCCGGTGGCAACGGCGGTAATGGCGGCAAAGGTGGCAACGGTGGCGGCGGCGGCGGTGGCCCCAGCTTCGGGATTGTCTGTGTTTCCACGTCCTACACGGCCAGTGGCGCCGTGATAATCGCCGGAACGGGTGGCGCTGGCGGCTCGTCGTCCACCAACCCCGGCGCTGCCGGGCACTCCGGCGAGTCCACCGGTTGTCTCTGAGGACGCCCCCCGGTCGCCGCGCACTCCATTTGATTGATGGATTAGATCAGGAAAAGACCGGCTGTTAGCGCTTTTTCTTGCCGGCGCCACCCTTCTGCTTTTCGAACCACTTGCGAACCGATGCGAAAATGTCTGGTTTCTGGTTCTGCATGCGCATGTTCAGCAGCCGGCGTTCCCGCTGGGCGTTGATGTGATCGGGCGAAAGCATCAAGGCATCCTGGATCGCCAGGCGTTGCTTCTGAGTGTCTCCGATCGCCTTGTAGTACAGACTCATGTGGTAGTGCGCGTCCGCAGTGGGCTTTTCGGAGTTGATGGCCTTTTCGAACCAGCCGCGTGCCTCCTCGAGCGCCCTGCTCGGAGGAAGTTTGTCGTTCTGCATCACAGACCAGCCAAGAGCGCACAGGTACTCGCTGTTGGTCGGTTCGATGTCCACCGCTTTGCGCAGCGTCACCGTCGCGTCTTCCCAGGCCCCGCGTTTCATCAACAGGTTTGCCTTGTGAAAGTACATACGGGCCTCGTTCTCGAGGTCCTTCTTTGTTTTCGCCTGGGTCGGCGTCATGCTGACGCCTGCCGCCCTGGCGAAGTCGGCATCGTATTCCGCCTTTTTTTTCGGGTCGCTCAGGATGCGGTATGCGTTGGCGATGCCCTTAAAAACGTTTACCGCGGTCTCCTGCATGTCTTCGATCCCCTCCCGCGCGATTGCGTCCGGGTGGAGCTTCTTGGCCAGTCTGAAGTACGCGTCGCGAACGGCGGACGAAGGGGCAAGTGGCTCAAGGTCGAACAACTTGTACAGATCATTCTCTTCGAGGCACCGGGACTTGGTCTTGATGTACTCCCTGAGCTCGTTCGCGCTGTTTCCGCCCTGATCGGTCATTGCCACCTCGGAAGAATGAACCCGCAATCATTGTACTCGCGACTGGCCGGATGGCAATTCGTAAAAACCAGTAGGCTTTTCATGCCCGTGATGATCTCGGACGATGTGTGTTTGGGCAAGTAAAATAGCCGCGGATGGGTTTTTGCGGAGCACGAGGGCGCAGGACCCACAAAGTGGGTCCCCTACATTGCGGGTTGGCCGGAGGCCGCTTCGATCCGCGGCGGGCCCGCGTCATCCCGCCCGGAGTCGACCTGGAACGCTTCCACCCCCCGGAGCGAGGCGAGGACAAACCCCGATCTTCCAGGAATTGCGCCGTTTCCTGCGGCACTCCGATCGTCCGATGGTCCTGGCGATATCCAGGGCGACGAGAGGAAGAACGTCGGCACCCTGGTCAAGGCCTTCGCCGAGAACTAGCGCCTCCGCAAGAGGTTGCAGGACAACACCATTGTCGAGGCCATTAATTTTCTGAATCGGCGCCTGGGTCTCGACCACGCGTTTTACGCAGACCCGGACGGTGGTTTTTTCTTGGGGCCTCGCGACGAGACGCAAGAGCCGTCACACACGTTCATCCGTGGTGATGATGTGCTCGATTTCCAATTCCTGCCGGGCGGACGGTTTTGGCTTACGGTCATGGGTGTCGCAATCTGGCACTCGGATACAGTCACCATCGAGGGAACCGATGGAACGGAGACCCGGTACTTCGTTGAGCAGGTGTGTCACACGGCAGGGAATCAAAAAACAGGTTTGTGCAGTCGTCTGTGGCTTGCAATGACTTAGAGGGCAGCGATGAATGCTTCGACAGACAGATCGGATTGCCGAATGATCGCTCGAAGTGTGCCCCGGTCAAGGACTTTGTGCCTGGGGACCGTCAACTGGCTAAATGGTTGGTCCCGCCGCACGATCATGTGGCTTCCCGTTTGTCGAACTAACCGAAAACCATGCTTCGTGAGTATTTTGACCGCTTCATCGCCTGAGATTACCGGCAGGGATGGACTCATACCGCCACAACCAACGTGTCGAACGCATCTTCTGGGACGGGCAAATTGTCCGCCTTTAAGGCGTCGATGTATCCAACGATGGCTTCACGGATGTTTTCAAGGGCATCTTCCTTCGTTTCGCCCTGGGAGATGCAACCTGGCAAAGACGGTACTTCCACTACCCAGAAATTGTCTTCCCCTCGATGTAGAACAACTTGGCGCATACGCCACCTTCCATAATAGAAGTTCACTCAACTCAAGAATACCAATTTTCTGGTGCCGGAGGAAGTCCAGTGAACGCGGCATCTCTGCCTCAAACGCTTAAGAATTTGATCGAAGGCCTGCACCCCGACCTGCGCCCTTTCCTCCGTCCATCGCTTCTGGGCAAGGTAGTCGCGGTGGACGACGACAACTACCGGGTGGACGTGGTCGTGGGCGGGGACGAGGAAACGGGCGAGGAAGGTCTTGCTTTGCCCGAGATCCCCGTGGCGTCGCTGTTTGCGCAGGATGGGTACGGCATATGTGCCCTGCCAGAATTCGATGCCGAGGTCACCGTCTCCTTCCACGACGGGAATGTGACCCGGCCCTACGTCGAGGCTCCCATCTTCCACACCAACCAGGCCCCCATTGATTTTAAAACCGGGACCGTCTCCGTTGTCGGGAAGCAAGGCCAAAAAATCATCTTGAAGCCCGACGACAACGAGATTGCGATCAACTGCGAGACGCTATCGATTATTCGCGATTCGAAAGGAGTCGAGAAGACCAAGGGCGATTTCGAGCACGTAATCGACGGCAAGCGGACCATCTCAACGGCACGCTGCGCCGAGAGTTGCTGGACCGGATTCTGGTCTGGCCCCACGGCAGCTCAGTGCCGTCGTCAACGAGTACATCCATTGGCACAATGGAGGGCGAGTCCATCAAGAAATCCATGGTATTCCCGACCCGGATCCCGAGCTGGCCGCGCCCAAGCCTGTTAACGGAAAACTCGTCGCGCGTCCTATACTCAACGGGCTGCATCACGATTACCGCATCGCCGCGTAGCCGCTCGAACTTGCGGCTCCGGTTCCTTTGCGTCTCTCGAGAGACGGTCTGCTCATAAACTCCGATTTCGCGTGGATCTCGTCGCCGAATGCCGGATCGTCCTCACTTCGATCGTTGTTTTCACAGACAATCCGCTCCAGATTCCGGCGCCACACATACCATCCGCACTCGGATGGATTATTGCGGACAACGAGCCTGAACGGTCACAAAAAGCTCGGGTCCAGTCGCATCAGGCTCGAACCTCACTTTTCGTGTGTCGTGAATTTTGTGTTCCGGCCGGTCGGAAATAGAATTCCTGAAGGTTTGTTTGTTCCGATGTCCCGGGAGGTCGAATGCGCCTTCACAAGCTGATCATCACGGTGCTGATTGTGGTCGTGTGCGGCGGATGCGGCTCACGCAAGGACCGCGGGAAGCAGGTCGAGCCGGCCAGGATTCATGCGAGCGAGCTTCCCGAGGCTCCGTCCGACCCGTTCGTGCTGAAGGGAAACGACAGCGTTTCGCGGGTGCAGCAGCAGGTCGTGGATGGCGAGGTCAAGGACAACATCATCATTCTTACCGAGAATGACACGCTTACCGGACTTTCAAGCTGGTTCAAAATATCGGTCGAAGCGCTTGTCGAAGACAACCGTTGGGTCGAGGACACCGGTCTGGTGGCGGGAAAACCCTTCATCATCAGGATGCCGGGCGATCAGTTCCTGAGTCTGGTAAGGGCGCGCGACGCGACGGGAACCGATATCAAGCCGGTTGAGATCGAGCGTGTCGAGGAGTACATCGTCAAGCCCGGCGAGACTGCCTCAAGCATAGCCCGGCAGTTCGGTGTTCCGCTGTCTCTTCTTGAGGGAATGAACCCGTACTCGAAGAGTTTTGCGCTGAAGCCAGGGCAAATCATCAAGATCCCGATCCTGAAAGGCTCCGGCGAGTGCCAGGCCGGAATCGCCGCCGACAAGAAGAACAGGGGTACCGAACGATGCCCCGGGCCAAGAGCCCCGAATCCAACTCCAGTGCCGATGCCGCCACCAGCCGAGCCGCGCAACCTGCTGGTCGACACCGTCCCCGCTGATTGAAATCCAATTTTCGAGTCAGTCCCACCCAGGCGGGGCGTAGCCCGTGCGTTCGTTGAGCAGAATGGTCGCCTCGGCCGACACACTGATCCAGGTACCGTCCAGCAATGTGATGCCGGATTTCGCGGCCATGATCGCGCCGTCATCCCTTGGTGAACCGCCGTGAATGGAGTCGAGTGCTGTCTGAAGGTTATCGCAGGGATGAAGATATGCGTCCCTGAGCTGGTTCATCTCAAGGATCAGAGCCGAGATCCGATCACTGCTGCCCGGTTCGTCCGGACGAACGATTCCAGCATCGATCTCCCACTGCTCCGGGGCGCCGTGCGATTCGCTGGCGGAAGAAAGCAGTTCCACCTTGAGTGCCAGCAAGTCGGCGCGCGATCTGGCAAGTTCGAGGGTCTCCTCGACATCGTGACCCTCGGAAAGGAAAAGACCGGCCTGTTTCATGTGCAGCAATCCGACCCTCACGACCCAGATCACGGGCACAAGAAGGTTCACGGTCGCAACTACCAGCCAGACGCCGCGATCGAGCCTGCCGTAGACGACGGTTGCGTGCAGAAGGGGAAAGAGAATCGAAAGAAGGACCAGAACCGGAGCGTAGCCAGGTCTGAGATAGCAGTCGAGGTGGACTGGATGGCGGAGCCCCTTGCGCATTACAAGGCCGGCGGCGATGAAAAACAGAACGATCCCGGCTGCATAGAGTAGAACGAAGGGAACCACGTACCTGATTGTAAGGTACAGAACAACAAAAACGATCAGCAGCAGAGTGACAAAACCACCAACATCCCTCATACATGCCTTCCGGTGTCGTCGGGAAATATTTTATAGTCTAAGTCCCCAATTTGAAAACACTTTTACAACGCGAGGCGACGTGTTGAGGTAACTATCGGGATTTCCGGGGTATATTACCCGTGCCCGGTTTGTCGGGCCAATGAAATATAAGATGCGAGAGTATCTTCGGGAGGGTCAAGATGGATTCCAAGGTGCTGATGGATCTTGCGGACCGTTACGGGGCTAGAAACTACAAGCCGTTGCCGGTTGTCATCGACAGGGCCGAAGGTGTCTATGTCTTCGATGTGGAGGGTCGCAAGTACCTGGACTTCTTGTCGTGTTACTCGGCGGTGAGTCATGGCCACCGCCATCCTGCCCTGATCAAGGCCGCCGTTGACCAGCTTGGGAAGGTGACGGTGACGTCCAGGGCGTTCCACAACTCCGAACTGGGACCCTTCATGAAGGAACTGTGCGAGTTCACCGGAATGGAGATGGCCCTGCCGATGAACTCGGGCGCCGAAGCTGTGGAGACCGCGATTAAGGCCGTCCGCAAGTGGGCGTATAAGGTCAAGGGCGTTCCCCGGTATGACGCCGAGATAATCGTCTGTGCCGACAACTTCCACGGCCGCACGACGACGGTTATCAGTTTCTCGACCGAGGAACTGTACAAGGAGGCCTTCGGGCCGTTCACGCCTGGCTTCAAGGTGATTCCGTTTGGCGACGCCGAGGCGCTTAAGAAGGCGATCACTCCGAACACGGCGGCGTTCCTGGTCGAGCCGGTTCAGGGAGAGGCCGGGGTTATCGTTCCGCCGGAAGGATTCCTTAAGCAGGCCGCCCAGATCTGCCGCGAGAACAACGTTCTGTTCGTGGCGGACGAGATTCAGACCGGTTTCGGACGCACCGGCCGCAGATTCGCGGTCGAGCATGAAGGCGTGAAGCCGGACCTGATGTGCCTGGGCAAGGCGCTTGGCGGCGGTGTTTACCCGGTCAGCGCGGTGGTCGGCTCGAAGGAAGTTCTTGGGCTGTTCGTTCCGGGCGAGCACGGATCGACGTTCGGTGGCAACCCGGTTGCCTGCGCGATCGGACGCGCCGCGCTCAAGGCGATGATCGACGAGAAGCTGGTGGAGCGTTCGGCCGAACTGGGCGCCTACCTGATTGAACGCCTGGGCTCGATCAAGTCGAAGTACATCAAGAACGTGCGCGGCAAGGGTCTCTTCGTCGGCATGGTGCTGTACCACGAGGCCGGTGGCGCCCGCCGTTTCTGTGAGGCGTTGATGGCACGTGGAATGCTGTGCAAGGAAACCCACGACGACGTCATCCGCTTCGCACCGCCGCTTGTCATCACGAAGGAACAGATCGACTGGGCCGTGGCCGAAGTCGAGTCCGTCATGAATTCCATTTAACCTTGATCCCAGGGCCTCGGCGGCGCCTGCGGCGCCGTCCTCGTGCATGAAGGGCGAATGAACGACCGGCCCTGCGGTCCGGCCTCCGGACCCTGACCCTGTCCCTGACCCTGCTGCAAAAGGGCGAATTATCATTCGCCCCTACGCCGGACCCCTGACCCCGTCAGCCGCATCTACAAGCAGACAGAGGGGGATCCGTACCAACATCGCCCGCCACGCCCGTGTAGGGGCGAATCACATTCGCCCTTTCAGGCCCCTCGCTTGTCGAGGGGCCGCCCATGCAGAGCCCAGGGCGCCAGCCCTGGGCCGGGTGTCCAATATCCCTAACCCCAGGGCGCCAGCCCTGGGACAGGCGCCCAATATCCCTAACCCCAGGGCGCGAGCCCTGGGACGGGTGCCCAATATCCTAATACGTTACGTTGACGTCGAAGTAGAACTGCGTGAAGTTGTTGCCTTCCGAGGAGAAATCGAAGAACGGGAAACGCAGCGACTTGTTGTCGGCCGAGAAGGCGGGCTGGGACGAAGCGAGACCGAGCGAGAAGCCCACGTGTTCCCACGGCTGGTAGGACACGTCGATGACGCCGCTGGTCGAGTCGGACTGCGCGCGACCCGGCTTGGCGTTCTCGTTCGTGAATTCGTCGCGTTCCGTGGGAAGCGCGCCCAGGTAGGACCAGGAATTGCCGATCGCTATCATGAGGGTGATCGACCACTGCTCGTTGATGATGAACGACGCCATCAGGGAGTTCCTGATCGAAAGCTCGGTCGTCAGGCTGCCGGCGCCGTATGCCTGACCGCTGCCGGCGTCCTCGGCCCCGTTAAGACGGATGAGTGACGACGTGGCGGGCAGAAGCACGTTGGTCGCGCCGTTCCAGTTCTTGTTGAAGCTGAAGCCGTAGCTGAGGACGACGTGCTTTCCGAACATCCTGTTCAGGTTGAAACCGAAACCGGTCGACAGGTAAAGGTCGCGGGCGCGGCTTTCGGCCGAGGTCGGGGCGCCGACACGAACCCACGGCTGCAGGTTAACTTTGATAACCGGAATCTGGTACCTGTAACGCAGCGACACAAAGAAGTCGCTGGGCATGAAAACGCGGGGGTAGGTGTTTCCCGACGAGTATGACTGGGACAGTTCGCCGGCCATGGAGAACGCCGCCGACAGCCACAGATCCTTTTTGTACAGGAATACGCGCGGAGACAGGGAGATCGACCATCCGTAGTAAGGCTGGCGTGCAAACTTGTCCGCAACGAAGGTACCGAGACCGAGCGACTGCCCGAAAGAGAAGCTGCCGCCCCAACGCTCACTGTCGGAACCGGACTTCGCGCCGCCGGTCAACGCGGTGACGGCGTCTGGGATCTCGGCGGACTTGGGCGCGGTCTCCTGATCGGTGGTAGCCGCTTCGGAGGCTGCCTCGGGAGCTGCCTCGGGAGCTGCCTGACTCGTCTGCTGGGCGGCCTCGGCCGGTTCAGTCGGAGTCTCGTCGGCGAATACCGGCGAAACGACCAGTAATGCAGCCATGGCCGCGGTCAAACAAACAAGATGCTTCATGAATAACCTCACCCGTCACAGGGCTGAATCCGTCGAATGATACTTGGTACGGGTGTGAGTGGCAACGGTAATCTGACAAGGTTTTTACAGTTTTTTTACATTTAGCGGCTGGCCCTGTCGATACCCGACATAAATGCATCCGGACCAATGATTACGGGGCCTGGAGACCTGGTCCCAAGGGCCTCCCGGGCCAGCATTGCGAGCGGCAGGCCGGATCGCGGATCGATAGTCTCTTCGCAGACCTCCAGCAGAGGGGCCAGAACGAAATCGCGATGAATCCATCCGGGATGGGGAATCGTCAGTTCGGGTGTATCCAGTGTCACAACCCCGAAGAAGAGGATATCCAGGTCGAGCGGTCTTGCGTCGTGTCGCGAGCCGGTTCTTCCAAGGGTCTTCTCGATGGACTTCAGGGTCCTGAGAAGTGAAGTCGGTTCGAGGCTTGTGGCAATCCTGATCACGGCATTGTGGAAGCTGCCACCCGCCGCGTCCACAGGCGTCGTTTCATATACGCTGGAGACGGCGGTCAGCCTGCATCCCGGCGACATGTTCAGGATGGCCAGGCCGGCACAGATTGAACCGGTCCGATCACCCAGGTTCGAACCGGCCGCAACCAGGGCTTCAACCTCCCCACGGGTTCGTTGCTCAATTGACACAATGGGTTTCATACTCTAGCATTCCGCGCCAGGTGCCCGTGAGGTTACCGTCCCGCCGCAAGGCATGTCAAACCCGGAGGTTTCAGCGATGAGCTGCGGAGCAAACTACAAGGTCAGGGATATCGGACTCGCGTCCGAAGGCCGTATGAAAATCGATTGGGCCGAGGCGCACATGCCCGTCATGATGGCGCTTCGTGAGCAGTACTCAAAGACGAAGCCGCTGGCGGGTCTGAAGATCGCGGGCTGTCTGCACGTCACCAAGGAGACGGCGGTTCTCATCCGCACGCTGGCCGCCGCAGGCGCCCAGATTTCGTGGAGTGGCTGCAACCCTCTGTCGACTCAGGACGACATCGCCGCGGCGCTGGCCGACGAGGGATTCTCCGTATACGCATGGCGGGGATTGTCGGTTGAGGAGTTCTACTGGTGTATCGAGAAGACGATCGAGTTCCGGCCCGATATATCGCTCGATGACGGCGCCGACCTGATCTTCACGCTCCATAACAAGCACCCCGAGTACTGTCCGAAGATGCTCGGTGGAACCGAAGAAACCACCACCGGCGTTCACAGGCTTCGGGCCATGGGCAGGGCCGGGAAGCTTCTTTACCCGGTTATCGCTGTAAACGATGCACAGACCAAGTGGGATTTCGATAACGTCTACGGCACCGGCCAGTCGTCCCTCGACGGCATCCTGCGGTCGACCAGCGTCCTGCTCGCGGGCAAGAAATTTGTGGTAGCCGGTTACGGGCACTGCGGCAGGGGCCTGGCGATGCGCGCTCGCGGCATGGGCTGTGGCGTGATTGCGACCGAGGTTGATCCGCTTCAGGGCCTGCGCGCCAAGATGGACGGCTTCGATGTGATGCCGATGGACGAGGCGGCCAGAATCGGCGACATCTTCATCACCGCCACCGGCATGAAGGATGTGATCAGGACCCGCCACTTCGAATCGATGAAGGATGGCGCAATCGTCTGCAACACCGGTCACTACGACTGCGAGATCAACATCGGCGAGCTTGAGGCCCTCAAGACGTCCAGCCGCGAGATCCGCCCAAACACCGACGAGTACACGATGAAGGACGGTCGCCGCATCTACCTGCTCGCCAAGGGGCGGCTTGTGAACCTCGCCGGCGCCGAAGGCCATCCGTCCGAGGTCATGGACATGTCCTTCGCGAACCAGTTCCTGAGCATGTGCCGCCTTGCGGCCGAGGGACGCCAGCTGTCAAGGGACGTTCATGACATCACCGAGCAGCAGGATCTGGATATCGCCGCATTGAAGCTGAAGACCCTGGGGGTGTCGATCGACACGCTCACCCCGGAGCAGGTTCGGTATCGCGACGACTTCTCGGCGGGGACCTGATGCCCGCCCACTGGAGCGTTCGAGTGGAACGAACCGGTGCCTTGATTGAAACTTTTCGGAATTATTGGTGAATTCATGGCCAAAAATATCGTGCCCAGGACTCAGGATTACTCGGAATGGTATCTGAACGTGATAGCCGCCGCCCAACTGGCGGATTACGCGCCGGTTCGCGGCTGCATGGTGATCCGGCCCACCGGATACGCGCTCTGGGAGTCGATGCAGAAGGAACTTGACCGCCGCTTCAAGGAGCTGGGCCATGTGAACGCTTATTTTCCGCTGTTCATCCCCGAATCCTTTCTCAGGCGCGAGGCCGAGCACGTCGAGGGGTTCGCGCCGGAATGCGCGGTCGTGACCCACGGTGGTGGCGAGAAGCTCGAAGAGGCCCTGATCGTCAGGCCGACGTCCGAGACCATTATCGGTCACATGTACGCCGACTGGATCCATTCGTGGCGCGATCTTCCCGTGCTGATCAACCAGTGGGCGAACGTCGTGCGGTGGGAGAAGCGGACCAGGCTGTTCCTGCGCACCACCGAATTCCTGTGGCAGGAAGGCCATACGGCGCATGAGACCGCCGAGGAAGCCGAGCAGGAAACTCTGCGGATGCTGGAGTGCTACCGCAGTTTCGCCGAGGATTTCCTGGCTGTTCCCGTTTTTACCGGCGTCAAGACCGAATCCGAGAAGTTCGCGGGCGCGCTGCGCACATACTGCATCGAGGGGATGATGCAGGATGGAAAGGCGCTTCAGATGGGAACGTCCCACAACCTGGGTCAGAATTTCGCAAAGGCTTTCGACATCAAGTTCGAGGGGCGCGATCAGGTCGTGCAGAACGTCTGGACGACGTCGTGGGGTGTGTCGACAAGGCTGATCGGTGCTTTGATAATGGCCCACAGCGACGATGAAGGCCTGGTGCTTCCGCCGCGCGTCGCGCCGGTGGTGGCGGTCGTGATTCCGATCGGAAAGAACGACGAGGAGAAGGCCCGGGTGGTCGAGTACTTCCGGGATGCCCTGGCAAGGATCGTCGGCCAGGAGGAGATCGGGGCTGCCACGAACAGACTCGGGAACGATCAGCTCTCGGCATTCTTCTACGACAAGGTCACGGGCAGGCAGATCGTCGTGGACCTGCGCGATCAGATGCGTCCGGGCGAGAAGCACTACTACTGGGAACAGAGGGGTGTCCCCCTGCGCTTCGAGGTGGGGCCGCGCGACATCGAGAACGGCACGCTCGTTTTGAAGTCCAGACTGGGCGACAAGGACGTGATCAAGCTGGCCGACGTCGACCGGTCGATGGTCGACGCACGCCTGGACGCGATGCAGAAGGCGCTGTTTGAAAGGGCGCTGGCCTTCCGCGATGCAAACATCGTCAGGCTTGACACATGGGAGCAGGTCAAGTCGTTCTTCGCGTCGAGTCGCGGGTTTGTGCGCTGCAGGTTCAATCCGGACCGCGAGATCGAGGCCAGGATCAAGGAAGAAACCAGGGCGACCGTCAGGTGCATTCCGTTCGATCAGCCGGGAGGAACGGCTCCGTGCATGTACACGGGCAAGCCCGCCGATCGCGAAGTGATCTTTGGTATCGGGTACTGAAATGATCCTGCGGCGTTGACACCGGCGTTCCGATAAGTACAATACTGCGCTGTGCGTCGTTCAGGTAATGCCGCATCATTTATAGCCACAGGCGGGGCGCAGGGTTTTATGACTCGTGCTCCCCGCTGATTTGATTAAGGAATTCGCGCAATGAAGAGAACTTACCAGCCAAGCCGAATCAAGCGACTCCGGACCCATGGCTTCAGGGCCAGGATGGCGACCAGCAATGGCCGCAAGGTTCTTTCCAGGCGTCGCGCCAAGGGTCGGGCGATCCTCGCCCCGACGACTCCGGGCAAGTAGCCGGTACCGTGGATCGGGGTTTTCCCAAGTCCTGCAGGGTCCTCCTGCCGCGTGATTTCAACGCGGTGATGAAGGGTGGATTCAAGGCGTGGACTTGGAACCTGATCGTCTTTTCGGGGCGGAACGGACTGCAAACCCCGAGGCTCGGGCTCGCCGTCAGCCGGAAGATCGGCAACGCAGTGGCCCGAAATCGTTGGAAACGCCTGATTCGTGAGGTGTTCAGAAACAGCCTCAAGTCCCGCCTCGTCGGCCGCGATTTCATCGTTGCCGTGAAGGCGGTTCCGGGATTCGATCGGAACAAGGGACCGGGCGGCGTCAATCGAAAGGGCCAGCCGGCTGTCAGTCGGCAGGTTCCGGCGCTGGCCGATCTCGAAGGAGAGCTTGCTGATGCCCTCCGCAGGATCGACAGGAAGATGGGTATCGAGACTGGCGACGGCCAGCCCGATAGCCTTGATTAGAATCTATCAGACGTTGATTTCCCCGCTACTCGGTCCTGTCTGCCGTTTTGCGCCGTCCTGTTCCGAATACACTCTGGAGGCGCTCAGAATTCACGGCCTGTTCAAGGGCTCGTGGCTTGGCATCAGGCGAATTGCCCGGTGTCATCCTTTCAACCCCGGGGGCTACGACCCAGTGCCGGGAAGGGATTCGGTGATCAAGTGAGGCTGAACCACTTTCTTGTCGTTCTTGCCATGATGCCCGTCTTCGTGTCGCTTCCGGCCCTGGCGGATCAGCCGCTTCCTCCGGCCGCGGGAGAAACTGTGAGCGTTATTCGTTCGTCTTCCGGCGGGTTCGAGGTTCATGTTACTGACAGAGGCGCCTCGCTGCAGTCGGTTTTCTTAAACAATCCGCAGTTCATTCAGGAACAGGACGAGGCCCCGGCCGGCGGTCCCATTCCCCCCGCGGCCAAGATGGCCCCTGGACCGCTGGACATCGTCACGACATGGGAAAACGGCTTGTATCCGCTTTCCATTGGCTTTGAGGATGTGTCCTCGTCCCTGACGATGGGCAGGATTGTCGAGTTGCCGCCCGCGCCGCCGGCGCCCGTCGAAGCGGATGCCACGGGCAGTGAAGCCGTCGGGCAGGATGCCGGAACCCCGGAAGCCCGGGTCGCGGATGCGGCCGGGCTGACCGTTGATCCAGCCGCGGCCCCGGTCGCTCCGATCGAGCCTCCGGCTCCGATGTTCACCACCGAGCCCGTTCAGTTCTGGGAGGCATTCAGTTCCGACCCGGTGTTCAAGGTCGTTTCAACGTCTGATGACTCGGTCGTGATGGTGTGGCCGGATCCCGCCGTCTATTCCAGCCCGGTTTACATAGAAAGGCGCTTCACGATCCGCGAGGACTTCGTGATTGATGCCGTGACCCGGCTGATCAACGTGTCCGATCAGGACGTGCAGGGACGTCTCGTCATGTCAATTCCCGGGTGGGAATCGCCGGTTTCGAAGTCCCGCTTCTGCGGTGGAATGTTCGGCGCGCCTCCCGATGTGCTCGAGGCGGTCTGCAGCGATGGCAAGGATATCGACCGGAAGAAGCGCAAGGAGATCCTCGACGCGAAGAACTTCGAGATCTCGGGAAAGGCGTCGTACGCCGGTATAACCTCCCGGTACTTCCTTACCGCCGCGATGCCGTCTTCCGACAGCGAGGTGCAGTGTGTGGCCGGAGCGACCCCGTCGGGTATCGTGAACGGCGCGATGCGCTGGGCGAACGAGTCTGGCGGCCGCCAGTTGATTAAGGCGGTTCGTCCGGGAGGTTGTGTCCCGGGATGGCTGGCGGGCGCTTATGGAATGGAAGGGCGCATATCGTGCGCCGAGGCGGCCAGACTGCTCGGAGTCGACGAGACGATAGCCCCGATCGAACTGTCCAAAATCGATTCCGACGCGCTCGGCGCCGAGGCGAAGGGTGCCCTCGACTCGCTGAAGAACCGGCGTGAACGGATGTTCTCGACCACGGTCTATGCAGGCCCCAAGGACCTGAACAGACTCAAGACAGTCGCTTCCGGTCTCGAGGACACCATCGACTTCGGATGGTTCTGGTTCCTTGCCAGGCCGATGCTGTGGCTGATGAAGTTCGTGCACAACTTCCTGCCCTCGTGGGGCATTGCGATCATCGTCCTGACCATCGTGGTGAAGGCGGTGACGATGCCTCTGACCCTGAGCAGCACCCGGCAGATGCGCCGCATGGCCGAACTGAAGCCGAAGATCGACGAGCTTCAGAAGAGATACAAGGACGACAAGGCGAAGCTTAACCAGGCCACGATGGAGATGTACAAGCGGGAGAAGATCAACCCGATGGGTGGCTGTCTCCCGATGCTGATCCAGATGCCGGTATGGATCGCTCTGTACCGGACAATCTACAGTGCCGTCGATCTGTACCAGGCACCCCTCGGGCTGTGGATTCGCGACCTTTCGGCACAGGATCCGTACTTCGTGCTTCCGTTGATACTCGGCGGCGCGATGTTCCTTAATCAGAAACTTACTCCAGTAACCGGCGATCCGGCCCAGGCGAAGATCATGCTGTGGATGATGCCGATCATGTTCACCGCGATGATGCTGT
>Ga0209604_1001033_pt1 | contig 23687 bp, 21 predicted proteins | sample AD_UKC097_MetaG_FD_184405 | JGI IMG/M metagenome (GOLD analysis project Ga0209604, IMG submission 184405) | Active sludge microbial communities of municipal wastewater-treating anaerobic digesters from USA - AD_UKC097_MetaG (SPAdes) (version 2) | ecosystem: Engineered > Bioreactor > Anaerobic >... | reverse complement strand
CATTGGAATACTAAATGTGATAGTGATTTTTGAACCTGCCTCTTTTGTGGAAAGAAAGTCTCTTAATTCCACTCTTTCCCGTGAAGTTATCACCACATTATCTTCGCCTTTCTTAAGTTGCACCTCTGTATCCAAATCTGTGTATAGAAACAGAGCAATCCTATCTATGCCATCAATTTTATAAGGACATTTCTCTCTAAGTTTGAATTCTAACTCTGCTTCAATCAATTCATCCGAAAAGGAAAATGAAACGTTCTTGCTGGCAATGTCGAGGTAAGATTGAGGTTCGATATCCCCACCCCACCCTGACCATAGTCCATCAGCCATAATTGGAATTTGCCCTTCCGTTTTCTTTTTAGTGCTTGTTTCTTTGGCACTACTTGTCTCTTTATCACCGCTTGTTGTGCCACCACCGCAAGATGCTAATAATACCACAGTGATTGCAGTAATTGAGTAAAAGATTACTTTTTTCATAACATAAAATTTAGTTAAACATTAGAATTATGATAACGAATTGTCAATCTCCAAAATCAGATATGGCATTAAGTAGTTTTGCCTGTATTTTAGTAAACCTATTTAACTGTTCATCAGATAGTCTTGACTCTGCAGATTCTAACTTTTCCGAAAGTTCTGTTGCTTTTTCCATCATTGACCCATACTCTGTAACAACAGACATATCTCCTTCTAAGGCTTTCTTCATTAGTTTAATATATTGGTCAGTGTATTCTTCATATGAATCTAAAATCTTGTCCCAGTCATCATCAATTAATTCTGTTTTTTGCTTGATTTCAGATTTATCGCTATTTACTCTTGATTTTCCACATGAAAATGATAATACTACCGAAAATATGCAGACTGTTAATACAATTGATGCTCTCATACTACTCTATTTTCTTTTATACTAAAGTTAAAACTATTTAAGGACAATACATTATGTTACTTAGCGAATTTAAAACTTTCCACAACTTTCTGGGCAGTTGGTTTTAGTTCCTCATATTTATCTGGCTTGGCTGTAAAGGTTAAGTTATATGCCCAATTATTTCTTACCCAAATGTAAACCATTGTTTTAAACTCTTCTTCTCCATGTCCATCATCCATGACCGCAACAAACCTATGGCAGGATTGATTATTGAGTGTTATACGCTTATCTTCAAGCAATGTTACATTTGCCCTACGAAAATATGCATCAGAAAACTGAAAGGCGTATGAGTCCAGAGTCAGCATATATCCTGCTATATCATTGATTTGCATCATTATATTATCTGTTTGTTGGCTTAGCAGGTACAGAGTAAAATTTCCTTCGGGTGAATTTTTAACCAGCCTTTTATTTGTTGGATAATCAATTGAATAGTTCTTAAATACTAAAGTGTTCCATTTTACATTCTCTTGAGCAAGCATTATTACTGGTTGGAAGAATATGAATGACAAAGCAAGAATCAACGTCTTTTTCATAATGTTGCTATTTAGAAGTATTAATTCAAATTATTACAATTTAATGCAACAAGTTGGGAAATTTGTCAAATACATTTTGAAATTCGCCACCACATTCACAGCCTTTTTCTTTACAGGTACTACAGAGTTTCTTCCTTTTTCTGCATTTATTGCATTCAACATTTGTTGATTGAACTGTATCGAATTGACCAAAATCACGAACACATTCTTCACATTTTCCGCTTTGTTTTATTAGCATGATGCATATCTTATAGGATTTCTACTTCCTTTTTTAATGTAATTTTCAAGAGACTGATTTAAATATTTATCCCGCACAGACAGTTCTGCAACTTCGCCAATGAATTCCCATCGATTACCGACCAAATTCCATCGGTCAATCCGAAATACTTCCCTAACTAAACCACGATAAGAAGCAATTGCATATTTAACTTTGTCACGCCTCTTACCAACAATCCAAGATGAACGAGTTGCATCGTAGAGTTCCTGTAGCGTCATAAAACGCTTGTAGCGTTTGTTAATATTGATGATTAGAGAAGGGTCTTCAATTGTTATAACCTTTGCATCATATAATTGTGAAACTTCATCAATGGTTTTAATCCCACGTTCAAAGCAATAATTGCTTTTCTTTACATTTTTAAGATTCTCCAGTCCAAGTATATCAATACAAGCACTTTCAACTTCTAATGCTTGTTCTTCTGTTAGTCCGTGCCGTAAAATGAAGTGTTGTACGTTATGTATTCCTATTTCCCTAATAAGTTCAAGTTTATCGGAAGGTAAAGGAGAGACTATTGCACCATGAATGTGTTGAAATACCCTGTTGTTTTTCCCTTTCCCAACATAAAAAATATTATTGTTTCGTGGGTCTTTCAGGAAATAAACATAATAGCCAATATTTTCACAAACTGCCTGTGAGAAATTCTTCATAGTAATTATTTCTACGGTACTAAAGGTATGAATTAAAACTAAATAAAAAGTAATAGTCGGTATGCTATTCCAAATAAAAATAAACACTTCCTCTGCTAATTTTTAAAGTTTTAGATATTTCCGTAATATTCTTCCCAATGGATTTCATTTGCTTAATTTTTTCAACCTTATTATCGTCAAGAACAGGACGACCACCAATTCGACCCTGCTGACGTGCTCTGGCTAATCCTGCGTGTACCCGTTCTGAAATACGAACCCGTTCTTGCCTTGCAAGTGTTGATAACAATGCTATTATTACATCTTTAAAAATACCGCTTGAATCTATGTATTGCTCTGAATAACTTTTGTACATCACCTGATAATCATCAAGCATCTGAAGGTAACGAATTGTCTCACGAGTTCCTGCCCTTGAAAATCTATCCAGCGCAAAAAATAAAAGCAATGAAAATTTATGCTTCGATGCATCAGATAACATTCTGTTAAATTCCGTTCGCTTGATTGCTGCGCCAGAAACCACATCAGTATATTCATCGACAACTTTATAATTCATCTGCTTACAATATGTTCGCAGCAAGATAAGTTGGTTATCCAAATCGGAAGTGTCTTTTGAGATTCTGGCATAAATGGCGACTTTCATATTCTGGTATATTTAGTGTTCAATAAACAGATGTTATTTGTACAGTGAAATTCGGTTTTTGAATTGCCCATTTTTCGGGCATTTCAGACCTGAAATTTTCAGGGGGTTTTTTGAACAGTAGTTTTGCATCAATTTTTCATGTTTTAATTTGAGGAATAAGCATAGAAAACATTTGGATTGGGATTGGTATCATCAAACGAAATGAAGTTTCTTTTCAACTCCACCCATGACACCTTAACAATTTTGTCGTTCTCAATAAACATAATAACCATGTAACAGATTTCATAGTTTTCGAACACTGGATGAACGATTTCATGAACTATGCGTTTGTTTTTATTTATCATGCGTGCCTATTATAATGGGCAAAGGTATGATAATTTTCGTATTACCCAATATAATGGGCAACATTTCTTACCTTTGATGAAAATATTTGTTATGAAACCTCTTGAAATTGACCCTGAATACGTTGAATTAATGAAGTCGATAGGGAATGAGATAAAAGACCTGCGGACTAAAAAAGGTATTAGTTATACAAAAATGGCAGAAGAAATTGGCATCAGTAGGAACGGTTACAATAGCATTGAACTTGCAAAATCAAATTTCCAGTTCCTGACATTGCTCCGCATCCTCAAATACCATAATATTTCTTTTTTTCAGTTTATTGACTCGCTGAAACGGTAAGAACGCTCGTGTGGGGGGCACATTTTTGCATTATTTGAACAGAATTCCTGCTGAATTACCGTTTTTTCCAGCATATTAGCAATAATATTTCGAAAAAAACGGAACAGAATAGCCTATTAATTTGCGCTCTGGGAACATCAAATAACAGTTATAGTACATCTGGATTCATATCTGAGTGTGACAGTATTTATAATAAATGAAATTCCAGAATGTCCGAAAAAGAGATACCAGATTACCAACGAAAACGAATCCAAGAAATCAGTTCGTTCATAAAGAATTGGCGGTTAAATGAAGGACTCTCCCAGCGAGAGTTCAGTCAACTGGCGGGCATCCATCCAAATAGCCTGTACCACCTTGAAAAAAATGGACTCTACAATATTTTGACAGTCCTCAAATGTATTGATGCAACCAGCCTGACAGTTTCCCAATTCTTTGAAGGCATCGAGTGATACACTTAATCATTAACCATTTCAACCAACTTGCTGATTAACATATTTGTTTTTTCCCGAAACTGAGGTGTGGGGTAATTGGACTGAAGATTGGCTATATCTTCTTCCAGTGTAAGTTGCATTTCCATTGTAATACCGTCCAGTTCATATATTTGGTATAGAGTTTCGAGACTGACATATTCATAATAGTCCTGCTCAACGTGTCTCGGAAGATTTATTTCCTGCAACTGTTCCCAGAATAATTCGTTGTCCTTTATTTTATTTTCATCATCGGGTTGTAACATTGTATAAAAGAAAACCTCATCAAAATCATCCACATAATCAACATAATCCGTTTCATTAATCAGTCTCTGCATTATCTCATCAGTATTAAACTCTTCATATTCCACCCGATAAATGAAATCGAATGATTTGAATACTCTGGTGATGATTTGCTCCACCTCTTTTCTTTTGTTTATCGGGAATACCAGCGAATCATGACGTGTAAAACAATTGATACCCTGTTTTTTTGCCTCTTTCCAAATATTGTCGATGAAGACCTCGGCTTCTACTCGTTGCAGACCTATCGCAAACTGATTATAGCCATTTTTTTCTTTGAAATCATTTATGATGCTAATGACACTTGGATATAAATGTCTGAATTGACGAACCAGTTCATTTTCAGGTTTAGGTTTTGAAAAGACTGTGCGAAAAGCAATGCCTTTACCGTGTGCCCGTTGTGGCAGGTTTAATTCGTTTTTTATAATGGAATAAAAGTCATGCAACAAGGCATCACACAAAAACTGGTAAACATCATTTGTGATATAATCATTTATGCTGGGATTTGTTGTGTATAGACCCTCTTCAGGGAGTTCGTCTTTTTGATTGTCCAATACCCTCACAAGACCCGTAACAAAAGATTTTGCTTGTTTCTTTTTAAATTTTGCAATTAATTCAACACCAGAATGGTTCAGGTAGTAGTTTATCAGATTGGCAAACAATGCAAACTGACTGCACTTCAAATCGGCTTGTTGAATATAATGTCCGTTAATGCGTAAAAACGGTAGCAAAGCAGTTGGTAGTGATGATAATTTGCTGTAAACTCTGAGAGTATTATGATTTCTGCTGAAGTTGAAACTGTCAGGATGAAAACTTTTTACCTGCCACTTATAATGAGTTGATAGATTCTGGGCAGCAATGCGGTTGAACTCCTCTTCATCAGCAATCACAAACTTGTCTTTGTAGTAAAGCAACTTCTTACCCTGTTCATCAGCAATTTTCTCTGCTGCTTCAACACTCATGTGACTTGTAACAAATCCATCGTTATCACGGTAAATTCTAACCATGACAGGCAGGGACTTTGGTATACCTTCAATGTAATCATTGTTCAGATAGCCATTTACAACATCAGCAATATTGGTTTCAACCCATTCCAGTGCTTTACCCTTTTGCATCTGTATCTTTTCTGGTTTTATTCCGAGTTTGGTGATTGCATCCCTGCCAGTGGCGGTTGAATCCACCAAATCTGCTGAAAAACTCTTGGATACAGTTCCAGCATATCTAATCACCGTGCATTCGTCATGGAGATACTCAGGGTTGATTCGATACCCTAAAACACGAGAGGAATTGCCATACTCATCAACATAAGTAACCCAGTCCTTTTGAATCAATTGTTCCTTTACAAGTGTGTCGATGTATTGTGAGTAATGAGAACCAATTGTTGTTCGCCAATATTCACGGGATAACGGGGAGTAGTGAAGATAAGAAGCATCATCAGACATTTGATGCTTATAAATCAAACCAACTACCAACAGATAGTTATCATGTGTTCTAAACTCTCTATCATTAGCAGTAATCTTCCTGATAACATTTACAACCCTCTTAGGCAGATATTCAGAATAGAATTTAATTTTACCCATAGTCAACAACAATAAGTAATAAGATGTCCATGTTTGTAGCCAATACTCGCAATTTTTATGACCAAGACTTCTTGTATATTCCTATTAAACAACACTATACGAGAACATGATATGGCTCGACACAAAGATAACAATTTTGAGTCTTGGACACATCGAGGGTAGAGAAATGGACAGCAGAAAAATTTGAGGATATTGATAAAACAAATCAAAGCGTTATTCCTGAATACAACCATTTTCCCATACCTGAAATTTATTTGTTGATAATTGCTTTTTGTTGTTGTAAAATCAGAATCGAATTAATGCATCAATTTCTGTATCTTTGAGTTCCATTAACTTATTTGAAACATGACCGAACTTATTTGGGAAGGGAAATATAAAGATGGTAAAAAAGCAACTCCCATCCGTATTTCATTACCCTTCCAAACCATTGAAACTGTAAATGAAAGTGCACAGCAACGGCAAAAAACGCTGGATTTTTTCGCAGCAGACCCCGCAACCGTTTATATCCGTGAATGGCGAAACCGATTAATCTGGGGAGATAAAAAATATGTTCTACCAAGTCTTTTGCCAGAGTTTGCTGGTAAAGTTAGCCTCATATACATTGACCCACCGTTCAATGTAGGCGCAGATTTTTCATTTACTGCCACCATACCTGACAATCCTGAAACTGATGAAGATGAGTCAGCACAGTTCGTAAAAGAACCAAACATTATTGAGCAGAAAGCCTATCGAGATACTTGGGGAAAAGGTTTGGACAGTTACATGCAATGGTTTTATGAAACCTGCTTACTACTGAAGGAATTATTAACGGAAGATGGAAGTATATATGTTCATCTTGATTGGCATGTTGGACATTATGCGAAGATTGTATTAGATGAAGTATTTGGTTATGAGAATTTCCGAAACAATATCGTTTGGTGTTACAAAACAAGGCAGTTTTCAAGGAAATATTGGAATCGAAAACATGATGATATTCTTTTTTATTCTAAATCGGATAAATGGATTTTTAACTGGGAAAGTGTAATGAGTCCATTGTCCGAATCGACCATAAAAAAGTATAGATTGACTGATGATGATGGAAGAAAATACAGATTAAGTGGAAGAGGAATAAAAGGCAGTCCAATTAAATCAGCAAAGGATGTTGACCAAAAATGGGAAATAACTAATCCAGAATTGGTAGTCCGTGATTATTTGAGAGAAGGATATCCGCCAGAAGATTGGTGGATTATTGATATTGTTAATCAAGCCGCAATAGAAAGGGTTGATTATGCCACTCAAAAACCAGAGGCAATTTTAGAGAAAATCATTAAAGCAAGTAGTAATGAGGGTGATATAATCCTTGATTGTTTTTGTGGAAGTGGAACAACATCAGCAACCGCAGAGAAACTAAATCGTAGATGGATTGCTTGTGACCTTGGTAGATTTGCGATTCATACAACTCGCAAAAGACTACTTGGTATCGAAAATGTAAAACCATTTATTGTTCAGAACCTTGGGAAATATGAACGTCAACAATGGATGCTATCAGAATTTGACAACCCAGAAGACAGAATTCATCAAGAAAAGGCTTATAAACATTTTATCATCGAATTATACCATGCTAAGCCATTAATTGGTTATTCATGGATACATGGCTCAAAAGCAGGTAGGATGGTTCATATAGGAAGTGTTGACGCACCAGTTGCTGTTGAAGACATAAAATCTACCATCAAAGAGTTCTGGCAACTTATTGGTAAAGAAAAATCGGCACAGACAAACGGTATTGATTTTTTGGGTTGGGACTTTGCTTTTAATATTAACGAGACTGCACAACAATTTGCTGCTGAAAATAAGGTAGATGTCACATTTAAGAAGATTCCCCGTGAGGTTTTGGAAAAAAAAGCAGTGGAACAGGGTGATATCAAATTCTATGAACTGGCTTCACTTTCAATAAATACCAAAGTTGAAAACAAGAAATTATCAGTGACCCTCGATAATTTTATTATACCCCCTGATGATGTTCCGCAGGAAATTCAGGGGAAAATCACTCATTGGAGTCAATGGATTGATTACTGGGCAGTCGATTGGAATTACAGGGATGATACTTTTCATAATGAATGGCAGAGTTACCGTACAAAACAAAACCCAAAAATAGATTTAACAGTTGGGCATATATACGATAAGACAGGAAAATATACTGTGTTAGTAAAAGTAATTGATATACTTGGAAATGATACAACCAAAGTCCTTCATATTGATATTTCATAATGGCACGTAAGAAAAAACCAGACTCCCAGAAAGACCTGTTCAATATTCAGGAACAATTAAGCACTGCTGCATGTGTTCCTGCCATAAGAGAAGCAGTGAAAGCATGGCGTGCTGAAAAGTACAAGGGTGTTACTGATACAACAAGAGAACTAATCAACTTTTGGTTCTACACTGACCATATCTTACAAAATGGGCAGACATTCAGATATCACGCTGCTCAGCGTGAAGCAATTGAAACACTAATTTATATTTATGAGGTAAGGAAAATCAGGACTCGTAAAGACTTGCTGGAAACATTTGCATTTACGATAAAAGATTTACGATTGCCACCTTATGATGATTTTGCCCGTTACTGCATCAAGATGGCTACTGGGAGTGGTAAAACGAAGGTTTTCGCACTGGCAATTGTCTGGCAATTTGCAAATGCCATAAAAGAGGATGCATCCCAATTTGCAAAAACGTTCCTGATACTCGCACCAAATGTTATTGTATTCGACAGGTTGAAAAGTGATTTTGAAAGTGGTAAAATCTTCAGAACTGACCCCTTGATTCCAAAGCACTTTCAATGGTGGTGGGAGATGGAGTATTATATGCGTGGTGATACCGAAAGAACCCATAGCGAAGGTGCAGTTTACCTTACCAACATCCAGCAGTTCTATGAAAGAAACATTAAAGGAAATGATGAGGAAACCGATATAATGACTTCCATGCTGGGTTCAAAGCCACCTGCAACAAAAATGGAAATTACTGATTTTGACGAGAGAATAGCAAAGCGGGATGGTTTATTAATGGTTTTAAATGATGAAGCACACCACACCCATGATGAAGAAAGTGAGTGGAGTAAATTAATTAGAAAACTGCATCAACAAAAGAATCTAACTGCCCAAATTGATTTTTCAGCCACACCACGTTACAGCAAAGGAAGTTTATTTGCATGGACTGTTTTTGATTACCCGTTAAAACAGGCAATACTTGACCGAATTGTAAAAAGACCCATTAAGGGTATATCCCACATAGAAGAAGCAAAATCTGATATTGCCAGTGTTCGTTATAGTGGTTTTTTAACGGCAGGCGTGGAACGTTGGAAAGAATATACCAAAGAGTTAGACCCGTTGAAAAAGAAGCCGATTCTGTTCATCATGATGAATAATACCGAAGAAGCAGATGATATAGGAGATTGGTTACGGGTAAAATATCCAGCAATATTCAGTAGTGATAAAACACTGGTTATACATACAGATAAAACTGGGGAAGTAAGTAAAAAAGACCTTGACCTTGCACGGAAAGCAGCAAGAGATGTTGATGATGATAAAAGTCCAGTTAATGCCATTGTATCGGTTTTAATGTTGCGTGAAGGCTGGGACGTGCAAAATGTTACTGTTGTTGTCGGATTAAGACCATATACAGCAAAGGCAAACATACTTCCTGAGCAAACTATCGGCAGGGGTTTACGTTTAATGTTCCGCAATATGCGTGAGAGTTACACCGAACGTGTTGACATTATCGGTAACAATGCCTTCATGGAGTTTGTGGAAGATTTGGAAAGACTGGAAGACCTGAAATTCGAAACTTTCCAAATTGGCAAAGACAAATTGAAGATTCTTACAGTGCAACCAGTGGATGAGAAAAAAGACTTTGACATTGGTATACCAGATATTTCATCGGTACTTGCAAGAAAAAAATCTCTGGCAGAAGAGATTGGCAAAATTGATGTTTCTAAATTCAATGTGAACGTTTTGCCGTTTAAAGGCAAAGAAATTGGTGAAACAAAAACTTTCATTTACGAAGGAAGGGACATTTTAACTGACGAAAAACTGTTGGAGAGAGAATATTCGATTCCACCAGCACAGACTGTTGAAGAAGTAATAGGGTACTATGCCCGCAGAATAGCACAGAACATTAAATTACCATCACACTTTGCGCTAATTGCACCCAAAGTCCGTGAATTTTTTGAACTAAAAGCATTCGGTAAGTCAATTGATTTAAATGACACAGGTGTAATACCTGCAATAAGCAGTAATGTTGCAAGTTTTGTTGTTATAAAGGAGTTTGAAAAAGCATTACGGGAAATAGTGATAGAGCATAAAGAACCTCAACTGTTATCTGCCAGCAGGTTTCTTTCATCAACACTGCCGTTTCCGACATCCAAAAAGGTTCTTGAAGCCAAAAAGACCATATTCAATTACACACCATGTGATAACGAATTCGAATACAATTTTGCAAAATTCCTTGAAAAATCAGAAGATGTAAAGGCGTTTGCAAAACTACCCGAACAATTCGGTTTTTGCATCCAGTACACTGATACTCTGGCGAACATTAGGAATTATTTCCCAGATTTTATTGCCATTACCGATAACGACACGAATTGGATTATTGAAACCAAGGGCAGAGAAGATGTCGAGGTAAGGCTCAAAGATAATGCTGCAATTAATTGGTGCAGGATTGCAACCGAACTGACAGATTCGGCATGGGAATATATAAAAGTACCACAAAAGGAATTTGAACAGTTTCGCCCCGACAATTTTGAAGAACTCGTTGCAGGTATTAATCCACCAACACTATTTGATTGATTAAATCCAAAGATAATTTTCTACCACATTTTCTACTACAAAGAAAAATGCCGTTGTAATTGATTGATTTACAACGGCATTCTGTTTAACTCAGTCGGGGTGAGAAGACTCGAACTTCCGACCCCTACGTCCCGAACGTAGTACGCTACCAACTGCGCTACACCCCGATTTAACCCTACATCCGCCAACCGGCGGAGAAGGAGTTGTTCGCCCTCCGTCAATTCAACGACAAAGAACGGCCTGAACAATAGTTCAGGTTGGCAAAAATAATAAAATTTGTGACTAATCAGTTTCCAAGAAGCCAGGTGATGGTAAAAATAATGTGTCCTGAGATTTAAGTGCCATCATCACCCATAGGAGGGACAGAATCAAGTATCATCACTGCGCACAGAGGGAGACTGTTGAGTGCCATCACTGCGCACAAAAGGGACTCAATTGAGAGCTATCACTTCACATTAGAGAGCTGGAATCAAATGACATCACTGTTCACAATAGAGACTGAACGCTCATAATAGGGACTGACTAAAATGCCATCACTGTGCATAGAAGCGACTGAATCAAGTATCATCACTAGCCCGTAAAAGAGCCTGACTCATTCTGTTCTTATTAATCCCCGGGCACCCCGGGTGCTGTGATTAGTTTGCAAAAGCCCTTATCCCGCAGAGACTTTTTGACTATTAACGGGTAAATTCCGTGATCTTGCGATACAGGTCATTGCTGCTCACCGGCTTGGGCAGATAATCAGTGCAACCGGCCTTCATTGCACGCATACGGTCATCAGGGAATGCATAGGCCGTCACCGCTATAATAGGCAGTTTCTTAAAATCCTCCTCGGCACGCAGCCTGCGCGTCAGCGAGAGACCATCCTCATCCCCCTTCAGGGAGATATCCATCAGCACCAGATCAAACTTCCGGTCATGAAGCAGATCCCATGCATCTGCGGCGCAATCGGCCACAGCAGTGTCATACATATCTGACAACAGCTTCGCAAAATAAAGCTGACTGTACGGGTCATCCTCCACGATGAGAATGGCCATTCGCTTTGATGATGACGGGTCCTTCATATCTTGATCAGTTTGTATGATAAAGATCCAAGCTTAATCTTCTCCCCGTGAAGCAGTCCAATGTTCCAGTCGGTGTTGCCATGAGCTATCCGAAACTTATCCTCCCCCCGGAGATCATTATCCTTATACCTCAAATGCCGTGCCGCAGGCGCTTCCATGACCATATCGGCGCATGCCTTGTCAAGGGCAAGGGGGTCTGTGGAAGCCGCAATGCCTATGTCCTCAACCAGCGGCATGTCATTGTGCCCCCAGCAATCGCAGTCGGGTGAGACATCCATGATAAAATTGACATGTAGTGCAGGCTTTCCCTTAACCACCGCACAGGCATACTCGGCTATCTTTTTGCTGAGAATATCTCCATCTGCGCTCCATCGAACCCTCGCAGCATCAAACTGGCAGACAGCCACGCACTGTCCGCAGCCGGTACATCTTTCGTTATCAATCTGTACCTTCCCGTCTTCACTCATGTGAACAGCATCATGGGCACAGCTGCTGACGCACATGTTGCAACCGGTACAGTTCTTCAGGTCAATGACCGGCTGATTCCCCGAGTGGAGGAAAAGCTTTCCTCCGATGGAAGCACATCCCATACCGAGGTTCTTCAGTGCGCCTCCGAAACCAGTCTGCTCATGCCCCTTGAAGTGATTGAGGGTGATAATTATATCAGCATCGGCTATAGCCGTACCGATCATCGCTGTCCTGGTATAATCGAGGTTAACCTCTATCTCACGGTAATCAGTCCCCTTGACTCCGTCGCCAATTATCACATGGCACCCTGCGCTGAGGATATTGTAGCCATTTGAGAATGCTGCATCAAGGTGATCGGGAGCATTTCTCCTCTCCCCTGAATAGAGGGTGTTGCAGTCGGTCAGGTATGGTTTGCCACCTTTCCCCCTTATCATGGAAACCACCTGTGCCGCGAAGTTTGGCCTGAGATATGCAAGGTTGCCCGGCTCACCGAAATGAACCTTAATAGCCGTCATCTTACGGTTGAAATCGATTTTTTCGAAACCGGCTGCCATCATCAGCTTCTCCAGCTTTTTAAGCAGGTTCAGCGATGATGTGCTGTGCATATCGGTGAAAAATACTTCAGAAGGTCCCATTAAAAACAAAACGTTCTTTCTCAGACATTAAGTATATCAATAATGTCAACAAGGTGCTGGTTAAGGCCTTTATGCAGTTTTACGGCTTTCCTGAATGGAATGAGCACTATTTCGTCATTCTGGAGTCCTACCATTACGCTCTGCTGGCCGTCAAGGAGTGCCTCTACAGCAGCATTTCCCAGCCTGCTGGCGTTAACACGGTCAAGCGCTGACGGCGACCCTCCGCGCTGAAGGTGTCCAAGAATGGCAACCCGTACCTCGTAGTCCTTGAGCTGAGGTTTGAGCTTCTCGGCCAGTGCTATGGCGCCACCCTCTTCATCGCCCTCAGCAACAATGATGATATTGCTTGATTTTTTTCGCTTGTTACCCGTCTCTATCATCTTGGTGATGTCACGCATCTCACCCTTTATCTCAGGCATGATGATAGCTTCAGCGCCGCAGGCGATTCCGCTGTAAAGGGCAATGTGGCCTGCCTCGGCGCCCATCACCTCCACAAAAAACATCCTGTTGAGGGCGCTGGCGGTATCACGGATCTTGTCAACAGCCTCCACCACGGTGTTGAGCGCGGTGTCATAGCCTATCGTGTAGTCAGTGCCATATATGTCATTGTCTATCGTGCAGGGCACACCCACGAACGGGATGTTATACTCTCCATTGAACATGCCCGCTCCCTTGAATGAGCCGTCACCTCCTATAACAACAACGCCATCGATGCCTGCTGCCCTGAGGTTCTCATAAGCAATCTTCCTCCCCTCGGGAGTACGGAAGGGATCGCATCTGGCTGTCTTGAGAATTGTGCCGCCTCGCTGTATGGTGTCTGAAACCGAGTGGGCGTAGAGCTGTTTGAAGTTGGCATTGATCATGCCCATGTAACCGTGCCTGATGCCAACCACCTCAAGCCCGTTATAAATAGCTGTGCGCGTTACGGCGCGGATAGCTGCATTCATTCCGGGAGCATCTCCGCCTGATGTGAGAACACCTATCTTATTAATTTTTGCCATTTCAGAAATTATTTGTTGATGCTAAAATACTTAATTATCATGTTCCGGCAATTTTGAAAATAACAATATCATATCGCAGCGACAATATCTGCAACCTCCTGTATGAGCCATCCGGGGGTGGATGTTGCGCCGCATATCCCTGCACTGGATGAATCATTGAACCATTTGCGCTTCAGCTCATCGGGCGAGGAGATAAAGTAGGAGCGGGGATTCACCTTAAGGCACACTTCGAAAAGCATGCGGCCGTTGGAGCTGTTCCTGCCGCTGACAAAAACTATCACATCATGCTTCGAGGCAAATTCCCTCAGACGTGGTTCACGTTCTGACACCTGCCTGCAGATGGTGTTGTGCACCTTCAGGTTGGACGATGAATGATCAGGCGAGACCTTTTCCATATTGAGCCTGATAATCTCAGCCACAACATCGTACTGCACCTTGCTCTTGGTGGTCTGCGAGAAGAGGTATACCGGCCTGGTGTAGTCTATCCTGCGAAGGTCTCCCTTGCCGGTCACCAGTATGCCCCCGGGCCCCGCGGCACTCATCAGCCCTATGACCTCGGCATGACCCTCCTTGCCGTAGATGACTATCTGTCCCTTCTCGTCACGCGACAGTTCGGCCACCTTTCGTATTTTCTCCTGCATTGACCTGACAATAGGGCAGGTGGCGTCAATGATCGTGATGTTGTTCTCCCTTGCCTTTTCATATGTGGAGGAGGGTTCACCGTGTGCCCTTATCAACACCTTATTGTCGCGCAGGGTTGCAAACTCCTCATAGGTGATTGCCTTCAGTCCGAGGCTGGTCAGCCTGGCCACCTCGATGTCATTGTGCACGATCTCACCGAGGCAGTAGACGGTTTCTCCGTCGCGCAGGACATCCTCAGCGATTGTAACGGCATTTTTAACTCCGAAACAGAATCCCGAACTCTCTTCTATATCAACTTTCATTTATCCTTTTTCTGTAAAGCTCTCTGAACCAGACCATCTGTTCATCGGGTGTCATGTCGCTGTTGTCAAGCACAACCGCATCATCAGCCTGCCGGAGCGGGCTCACCTCCCTCGATGAGTCTATCCTGTCACGTTCGCTTATGTTTTTCATCACCGCATCAAAGTCAGCCGGCAGTCCCTTGCTCACAAGCTCTAGGTACCGTCTCTGTGCTCTCACCTCGGGCCTGGCTGTCATGAAGATCTTTAGCCGGGCGTCCGGGAAGACCACCGTTCCAATGTCACGGCCGTCCATCACCACACCCCCGCCGGCGCCCATTGACCGTTGCAGCTCCACCATCCTGGCTCTCACGCCGGCAATAGTGCTGACGGGGCTGACGTTATCCGAGACCTCGCGGTCACGTATCTCCCTCTCCACCTTCTCGCCATTGAGATAAGTGGCTGAGAATCCTGTCTCGCTGTCGGGTTTGAAGGTGATGGTGATCTCCGGAAGAGCCTGCAGTATCCCGGCCTCGTCGGCAATGCCGTTTCCTGCCAGTCCGCGCCTCAGCGCGAAGAGAGTGACAGCCCTGTACATTGCTCCCGAGTCGATATAGATATATCCCAGTTCCCTTGCTATCGCTTTCGCGAAGGTGCTTTTGCCACACGACGAGTATCCGTCAACCGTAATGATTATTTTTCTTTTTTTTCTTGTCATTGTCTCTTTCAGGTTAAAACGAACAGATGCAGTTAAGGTTCAGCATGTTCTGTTTTTTTAAATATAATATCAGGTTTCAGTGTAACGGTAATGTGGTTTGATCCGCCTGCCGGATGAAATGCGCCATGGGCAAAAGCCAGTTCAAAGGCCTTTGTGCGTATTCCGAACCCTGCCGTAAAGCCCGCCATACCGGTCCGCTGCCCGGTCCGCATCTCAGCCCTGCGCTGGTAGTCAAGGCCGGCGCCGATCCAGAATGCGTCTGACGGAAGAATCTCGACACCCAGGACAATGTGCCTTAGAATGTCCTCTCCGAAACCGCCCTGACCGGCATCATCTTCGGGATTATAATCAAAAGTCATGTCAGGCTTCTCCAGATGCCTGAGTGTGAGCGAGAAGCTGAAGGGGGCATGGGCGAGCCTCTTGGTGGCTCCGGCAATAATCTCAAACGGAAGCGGCTCACCTCCGTCACCGGTATAACCGACAAGCTGCAGTCCGGCGTTGCGGATTACCAGCCCGGCATCGAGCAGCAGCCGCTCATTGCGGTATGTTGCCCCGATATCGGCACAGAGGCCTGCAGAAAAATAGCGTTCGAGGTTTGAGATCACAGGCTTGAGGTTCACACCCACGGAGAAGGAGGAGTCGATCTGCCATGACCAGATGATGTTGAACCCATATTCGGCAGCGGTGAAGCTGCCGGTGATATTACCTGCCTCGTCGGCCTCGGTGAAGGTGCCGTAGCTTGCAAAGCTTATCCCCCCGGCGAAGTTGCCCGCGGTGGCTGTGCTATGCGCCCAGGAGGCATAGCCATACCTGATTCCTGCAAACCATGATGAGAAGCTCAGCGAGATATCATTGTCCATCGCCGCATTGAGCATAGCCGGGTTGAAGTAGGGCAGGGTCAGGTCGCTTCGCCAGGAGGCGACGGATATTCCGCCGGTGGCATTGGCAAATGCCGAATGGCTGAGGTTAAGAAACTCGTAGGTATTATCACCGCCGGTCTGGCCTTTAAGCGCCGGACCGGGCAGAGCCGTGAGGAATATGAGGACGACAGCCCACCGTTGCAGAACAGCAATGCCGGAAAGCAGATTGGGAGCCCTGTGCCTCATCCTCAGAATCATTAAGGACAAAGATAATAATCCCGGCAAAATGGAATGATCAAAGCTGGTATTTCAGGATTGTCAGTCACCCTTCCCTGTAAAGCCGGCATCAACCCCTGCCTTCCTGTTATTCCAGGCTTGGGAAAGGAAGAGGCCGGCAATCACAATTGCCATCCCTATCCCGTTTCTCACCGTCAGCCTGTCGCCAACGATGAAGAAGGCAAAGATTGCAGTGAACACCGGAATAAGATTGCTGAATATGTTTGCACGGGCAATCCCGACAAACCTGACTGAATAGGCATAAAGCACGAATGCTCCGCACGAGGCGAAGATGGCCAGGAAAATTATCGAGCCAAAGCTCTTCGTCACGATGCCTGTGGCAAGCAGGTCCTTCAGATCCAGCACAAGGAAGAGTGGAAGGAATAGAATTGCACCAATAATATTTTGAGTGTTGACTATTATGACCGGATCATAATCATAAGCCAGACGGCGAAGAACCATGTTGTAACCGACGGCCGAGACCACGGCGAGGAACATCAGCGCCAGTCCTTTCGGGTTCATCACGATATTACCGGATTTGTTGGTGATGAATATTAAAACTCCTATGAATGAGAGAATAACTCCCAGATAGTTAATCAGTTTCAGCCGCTCACGATGGATTACCCATGCGAAGATGACTGCAAAGACCGGTATGGTTGAAATTATTACCGAACCCACCGTTGACGAGACATATGTCAGTCCGAAGCTTTCACCCAGGAAGTAAAGGAAAGGCTCAAACAGCGCAAGTAGGAAGAAATACTTCCGGTCTCCCTTTTGTATGGGTGTGAACCGTCCGGTGATCCATATAAAACCCGTGAGAAAGAGTATTGCAATGCACAGCCTGATAAAGACGATGGTTATGGGTTTATAGTCAACATTGGCAACCTTGAACCATACAAATGAGAGTGCCCAGAAAATCATTGAAAGAACTAGGGCTGCGTATGGTCTGCCTTTCATGGGAAATAATAAATGAGTGATTTTGTCGGCGGCGAAATTAACTGATTTTTCAATACCCGTGACAGAGCGGGGAATTAAGAAGCTTTAGTTTTCGAACGTACTTGATATATGTTCGGCAAAAGCCTCATAATAATGTAATATACAGTTCAATATATATCAATCATCTTTCGACCGGTATAAATAAAAATCATTTTTATTCGTTTGGTGATATGGTTTTATTATTATATTTGCCACTTCAAAAGCGATAATGAGATGAACGGAATCAAGATCGTTGTACTTGCCAAGCAGGTTCCTGACACGCGAAATGTTGGTCCTGATGCCATGAAAGCTGACGGGACGGTGAACAGGAGTGTTCTGCCTGCCATATTTAATCCCGAGGATCTGAATGCCCTGGAGCAGGCTTTGAGAATAAAGGAGCGTTATGAAGGTGTAACGGTAACGCTGCTTACGATGGGTCCGGTCAGGGCTGCGGAGATAATACGGGAGGGACTGTACCGTGGAGCAGATGATGGCGTACTGCTTACTGACAGGGCTTTTGCCGGTTCAGACACGCTGGCCACGTCGTATGCTCTTGCGCTGGCAGTGCGCAGGCTGGCGCCTGACCTGGTCATAGGAGGACGGCAGGCCATTGACGGTGACACCGCCCAGGTGGGGCCGCAGGTGGCAGAGAAACTGGGATGGCCGCAGGTGACCTATGCAGAAGAGATGCATTTCGAGGGCGACAAACTGATAATTCGCCGCCGTCTTGAGAGGGGAGTGGAGACAGTATCAGCTCCTCTTCCGCTGGTAGTTACAGTGAACGGAACAGCGCCGGCATGCCGTTATCGCAATGCCAGGCTGGTGATGAAGTACAAGTATGCACGCACTGATACCGAGCTTCAGACTGAAAGCTCTGACTACATTGCTGCAGGCAGGTCATCCATCAGGTTAACTGAATGGGGCGTTGATGCCATCGGGGCTGACCGTGAGCAGCTCGGTCTCTCCGGGTCACCCACAAAGGTGAAGGAAATTGAGAACATAATCCTCCAGGCAAAGGAGTCGAAGCGCCTTACCTCGTCAGACGCAGATGTTGAGTCACTGGTCAGGGAGTTGCTTGAGGATCATACAATTGGTTGATAAACGGATAAAACTATAGTTGCAGTGAACAATCTAATCGTCTTTTGTGAGCTTGATGAAGGCAGGCCTGCCGACGTCAGCCTTGAGTTGCTCACCAGGGGCAGGTCACTGGCCAACACCCTTGGCTGCCGCCTCGAAGCGGTGGTGCTTGGCAACGGGCTGGAAGGCATCGAAAACGAACTTTTCCCCTATGGTGTCGATGTGGTACATGTGGCTGATGACCCGGTGCTGGAGCACTACCGTACAATGCCTTACACCTCGGTGATCACCGGTCTTTTCAGGCAGGAGAAACCACAGATTGCACTGATGGGAGCCACATCCACAGGCCGTGACCTTGGCCCAAGAGTCTCGTCACTCCTGCACAGCGGGCTGACAGCCGACTGCACCAGCCTTGAGATAGGCGACCATTATGTCAGCAAGACCGATACCACGTATAAAAACCTGCTCTATCAGATCAGGCCTGCTTTTGGCGGTAACATTATTGCCACCATCGTCAATCCTGACCACCGGCCACAGATGGCCACCGTACGTGAGGGGGTTATGAAGCGCGAGATCGCAGACAAGAATTACAGGGGAGAGCTCAGGAAGATAGATGTTGCCTCCTTCATCAGACCCGAAGACCTTGCCGTGGAGATTATTGAAAGGCACATGGAGGCAAGGAAGGTGGATATCAAGTCGGCCCGGATAATTGTTTCCGGCGGTTACGGGATGGGGTCGAAAGAGAATTTCGCCATGCTTTACGAGCTTGCTTCCGTGCTTGGTGGCGAGGTGGGTGCTTCAAGGGCTGCCGTAGATGCAGGGTTTGCCGGGCATGAGCGCCAGGTAGGACAGACCGGGGTGACAGTGAGGCCAAAGCTCTATATAGCATGCGGCATCTCAGGTCAGATTCAGCATACCGCCGGGATGAACCAGAGCGGAAAGATCATAGCCATCAACAATGACCCTGTGGCGCCCATCAACACTATTGCCGACTATGTCATACACGGTGATGTGGCCACGGTCATTCCGAAGCTTATCAAATACTACAAGGCTAACGCCAGGTAAAATCAACAGCAGTCTGAACGCAAAAAGAAACACCAATGGCAAATTTCTATACTGACAACAAGGATCTCAGGTTCCACCTTAGACACCCGGCGATGGAGAAGATCGTCAGGCTGAAGGAGATGGATTACAGGGATAAGGAGAAATATGACTATGCCCCGCATGACTTCGAGGATGCCATGGACAATTATGACAAGGTGCTGGAGATCATTGGCGCCATCTGTGCCGAGGTCATTGCACCAAATGCGGAGGATGTTGATCTTGAGGGCCCCACGGTGACTGGCGGTCATGTTACCTATGCCAGGGGCACACGTGAAAACCATGAGACGCTCACCAAAGCAGGGGTGATAGGGATGAATTTTCCGAGGCAGTATGACGGACTGAATTTCCCGATGGTACCATATGTCATGGCTGCTGAGCTGGTTTCAAGGGCTGATGCAGGATTTGCAAACATCTGGGGGCTGCAGGACTGCGGTGAGACTATCCTCGAGTTTGCAAGTGACGAGATAAAGCAGGAGTTTCTTCCCAGGTTCAATAAAGGTGCCACAGCCTCCATGGACCTTACCGAGCCGGATGCCGGGTCTGACCTGCAGGCAGTGCAGCTCAAGGCTCACTTTGACGAGGAAAGAGGTGTATGGCTGCTTAACGGGGTGAAGCGTTTCATCACCAACGGCGATGCCGAAATCTCCCTGGTCCTTGCCCGCTCCGAAGAGGGGACCTCTGATGGCAGGGGACTGTCACTCTTTATTTATGACAGGGCTGATGGGGGCGTCATCGTCAGACGTATCGAGAACAAGATGGGCATCAAGGGCTCACCCACCTGCGAACTGGCCTTCCGGAATGTGCCGGTAAAACTAATAGGTGAGCGCCGTCTGGGTCTCATCAAGTATGTCATGTCACTGATGAACGGCGCCCGCCTCGGTGTGGGAGCACAGTCAGTAGGAATAGCCCAGGCTGCCTACGAGGAGGCCAGGAAATATGCCTCAGAGAGGAAACAGTTCGGAAAGACAATTGACCAGTTCCCGGCTGTCTATGAGATACTGACCCTGATGAAGGTCCGCCTTGCGGCGATGCGTTCACTCCTCTATGAGACTGCCCGCTTCGTTGACACATACAAGGCATGGTCATTTATTGCAGCGGAGCGCCAGCTAACAAAAGAGGAACGTGACGATCTGAAGATCAATACCAGGCTGGCAGACATCTACACTCCGATGGTGAAGCTGGTCAGCAGTGAGTGGTGCAACAGTATTGCCTATGACGCGGTACAGATACATGGCGGAGCAGGCTTCATTAAAGATTTTCCCGTTGAGAGGCTTTACCGTGACGCACGGATCACCTCCATTTATGAAGGCACATCTCAGTTGCAGGTCGTTGCTGCCATCAGGGGAGTGACAACAGGAGGGTACCTGAATCAGATACGTGAATATGAAAAGAGGGAGCTCAGGCCTGAGCTTGATCACCTGAAGAAGGAGCTTGTCTCCCTGACGGATGATTATGAGAAGAGGGTTGCACAGGTGGTTTCTGCCGGCAACAATGAACTGACAGATTTCCATGCACGCCGCCTTGTTGAGATGGCAGCTAACATTGTCATGGGTTACCTGCTGCTCGATGATGCCCAGCGTGATGCCTGCCGCACCTCCCTGGCCGAATTGTTTATTCCCCTCGCTGTATCGGAAAACCGCGTGAGGTCAGAGTATATAGACTCTTTCGAGGAAAAACTACTTGGCCTCTATAAGATAGGCTGACGCACCTCCTTCCGTTATCCCGGCATCGCCTTAATGATGCGGGAAAGCATTAAATAGTCGCCCGGATGACAGGCTCCAATCTGCCATCCGGGTTTTTTTGATGCACATGATACTTGACATATAAAACTGCGGTGATTTCCGAAAATAGATAGATTTGTATAAAACTGATTTCATGAAAGCATTAAGGTTCCTGATTTCACCTGTAATGATGGCTGTTCTCTTCATTGCTCTCGCAGCATCACTGGCTGCAGCAACATTCATTGAGAACGATTTTGGACAGGAGGCTGCCAGGGCAGCAGTTTACAACACCCGGTGGTTTGAGCTGCTCTTTCTGCTGCTGACCCTGAATCTGGCCGGGCAGATCTACACCTTCAGGCTGTGGCGCAGGGAAAAGCTTACACTGCTTCTGTTTCATGCAGCATTTATAGTTATGGTTGCAGGTGCTGCAATAACCAGGTATACGGGTTATGACGGCATGATGCATATCAGGGAGGGAGACTCCTCCAATGTCACATACTCCTCTGGCGCCACCCTCATATTCGAGCTTGCAGGGGATGATGGCGCCCTGCCAGACAGTCACTCAGAGCCTCTCAGTATATACGGAGGCCGGCACGGCAAATACTGTAAGAGCCTTGAGGCTGACGGGACGAAAGCGACCCTGACCTTTGAAAGGTATATTGCCGGTGCCGTAAAAACGGTGCAGGAGACTCCCGGAGGAGAGCCAATGGTATCACTGCTCTTCACCTCTGACATGGTCAGCAGTGAAACTGTGGTTCTGGCGATGGGAAGGACAGTGATGATAGGTGACATGAAGGCTGGTTTCGGGACCCCGGCTGACATCACCGTGACAACTGACGGGAATCTGTTCTTTATCAGTTCATCCACGGGACTCAGGTCGACGGCAATGCAGGAGATGAAGTCGGCAGAACACCCTGCTGACTCTCTTGTGCCACTGATGGCAGGCACCGTTTACACCGCCGGCAGCTACAGGATAATGCCCCGGATGATGACCATGAGCGGTGCCATAGTGCCCTCGGTCACTGCGGAAGAACAAAGTGCCGGGGGTGCACTGGAGTTTTCCCTGAAGGGTGATGGTTTTCAGGAAACAATCTGGCTGTGGGATGATGAGGGGGAAGAGCGGTCGGAATGGAGCGGCGATGCCGGCAGGCTGACTGCCAGAGTGAGTTACGGCGCCAGCGTAAGGGAACTGCCCTTCAGCCTCAGGCTTGACGATTTTATCGTGGAGCACTATCCTGGCTCAAACAGCCCGTCAGGATTCACGAGCAGGGTGATTCTCAGTGATCCGGAGCACGGCACCGTAATGCCTTATGACATTTACATGAATCATATATTGAAATACCGCGGGTATCGTTTTTACCAGTCCTCCTATGATAGTGACGAGCTTGGTACTGTCCTGTCTGTCAACCATGATCCGGCAGGGATGTACACCACTTACACAGGTTATGGTTTGCTGTTTCTTTTCATAATTCTCTCACTTCTCAACAGGAAATCATTCTTCCGTACAGTGACTCCCGGGCACTGGGCCTCGAATTACCGCAAACCTGCTGCTGCCCTTGTTTTGATTCTTCTGACCTCCCTGTCACCGCTGAAGAGTCAGCATCTGGTGATAGAGCGGAAGGCGGCAGACAGTTTCGGCGCAGTGCTGGCACAAGACCAGAAGGGCAGGACAAAACCCCTCTATACCATCAGCAGTGATATCCTGCGGAAAGTGGCAGGGGAGAATAGTTTTGAAGGGATGTCTCCGATGCAGGTATTCCTTGGCTGCTCATTTGATTTTTATCACTGGCAAAATGTGGCGCTTATAAAGGTTTCAAGCGCGGAGCTCCGCCGTGAGCTTAACCTTGAGGGTGAAAAGGCTGCTTTTTCTGATATCGTAAAGATGGCCAAAGATGGCGGTTACCTGCTTGGGCCGCTTGTTGACAAGGCCTATGCAAAGAGTGTGACTGAGCGCACGAAGTTTGACAAGGAAGTAATTAAGGTGGATGAGAGAGTCAACATCTGCTATAT
>Ga0209604_1001031_pt1 | contig 23701 bp, 21 predicted proteins | sample AD_UKC097_MetaG_FD_184405 | JGI IMG/M metagenome (GOLD analysis project Ga0209604, IMG submission 184405) | Active sludge microbial communities of municipal wastewater-treating anaerobic digesters from USA - AD_UKC097_MetaG (SPAdes) (version 2) | ecosystem: Engineered > Bioreactor > Anaerobic >... | reverse complement strand
CTTGGCAAGTTGCGACCGTTCAAAGTCGTGCTCGGGTGCCGGCACGCGATCCTCATGGACGGGTGCTGGGTGGGGCTGGGACAACTTCGCAGCGGACGGAACAAACGAGGCCAGGCGCATGACAGGCTCCTTTCAAGAACTGGGTTGACTTGTCAGGATCGAACTGACGACCGCAGGGATCACAACCCTGAGCTCTACCACTGAGCTAAAGCCAACATGAAACCGTGGTGCCCCTTGTCCGCCTCGAACAGAAGACCTGCCGCATACAAGGCGGATGCTTTGCCAGCTGAGCTAAAGGGGCATGCGGGCGGGCCCAGGAAATTCCTGGCATCGCGCCCGAAACAATGACCTGGTGCACGGGGATGGGGTCGAACCATCGACGCACGGCTTTTCAGGCCGTCGCTCTACCAACTGAGCTACCCATGCGAACTGGTAGCAGAGGCTGGATTCGAACCAGCGATTTCGAGCTTATGAGACTCGCGAGGACGACCGCACTCCTCTACTCTGCACAAACTGGTCGGTGTACGAGGATTCGAACCTCGGGCCCCTGCGTCCCAAACGCAGTGCTCTGACCGGGCTGAGCTACACACCGTGAACCGGGCTGGATCGGGTGGCTCCGGCCTGGGCTCTGGCCAACGAGACGCCTCCAGTCCATCCATTTCGTCAGCACTCACAGCGCCCGGCTTTCACCGTCCTGATGCGCTGCATTGACGCCGACCCTGGCGGGCTGCGTCAACACATTTCGGCCGGGGTCCAGAAACCCTCGCGACGGCCTGTGTTGCAAATGCTGACGAAATGGAGCGGGCACCGTGCCTCGATCAACGAGGGATAGGGTTCCCGCTGTCACATGACACCTGACTGTTAAAGAAGACCGACTTTCCAGATTCGATGATCTGAAAAGCAAAAAACCCGGACCAGTTGCCTGTGTCCGGGTTTAGGTTTGGGTAAACCTGTGAAGGGGCTACATGCCGCCTCCACCCGGATGGAACGATGTTTCAAAAAAGTTCCCTGCAATCTGCACGGGGAGCTTTCTGGAAATGACGCTCTGATGGGTTGCCTGGGTCCAGTCACCGCCGAGATACGCATGTCCAAGCGCGCACGGCACCGCCCAAGTCGTGGACTTGGTCATCGGGTGGTATGGGGCTTGGCGTGTCACGGTGTTTCTCTTGGTAAAGCTTGGTCGAAAAGATGAATGAATTTGAAGAAGGAACGAATAGTAAACGTCGTTCACCTTGATGTCAACGATCTTTTGAGGAAATTTGGCTCTGTTGCTTCAATGCATCACGCAGGGCCCGCGTGAGGTCCTTGCGGGCTGCCGGCGCCCCAAGAAAAGCTTTCTCCGCCAGTTGCAGGAACTTCGTCAGTTCAGCGGGCCTGGTTACCGCGTGCGGCTCGTCGAGCCAGCCTTTATCTTTCGCGCACAGGGTTTCAATCTGGCGCGCCAGCTTGTCGCCAATGGTGCGCGCGCCGGACTTCATGCCGGAGAAGTAGGTGTTGTGTACCTGGATCAGCGCGGCGAACTCGCGGTCCAGGCCCTTGATCTGCTCGGACGGGGCCTCGGCCATGCGCTTTGCCACGTACTCGGAGAACAATTGAAGGAGGTTGGTGCGGCGGACCTCGGGGCGACCCGGAGCGGTTGAGATTTCCATCGTCGGATTGTCTCATGGTCAACGTTGTTGACCAAATTCACCGCGCTTGGCAATTCATGAAATAGAATTGGCCCGCCTCCCGAATTGGTTGAGCCAGACCGCCAAGATGCTTCGGTATCAGCACTGGACACTCTCTGGTTCAGGAGGCCTTTTCAAAAGGCAGGATTCAAAGACCGTGCGATTGGTCCGGCCCTTGTCGTACCTGGCACCGAATCACTCGCCCGTTGCGATGTAGACGAGCAGGGACTGACCCGTTGCGAGGCCCGGTGTTGCAGATCTGGCCTACATCCGGTAGCGCATGGGCGCAGATTGTCTTTCCCCGATCAACCGTCTAATCAGCTTACTGGTCACGTCAACCTGATCGGCGTCCAACTTCACAATCACTTCCTCCGCTTCTTCGAAGCGCCCCTGTTCCCGATAAAGCTCGGCCAGCTCGATGACGTAATCTTTGGGTGACGCCTCGCGCCTGTTGCGAAGGATTTCGCTGAGGCGCTTCATATTTTGAAGTTGAGTTGCAGAAGGCTCAAAAGCTGGAAATGTGAATGGGCTCCTTGGCGACCTGACGTATTGGGGTGGTTTGCGCCCTAGCCGCTTGTCCCACCAAGTCCTTCGATCCGGATTGGCCAAAATCCACGCTGCCTCGGTGGCGGCCTCCTCAGCGTCCCTATGTTGACGGTAGCGCTCGCGGTATTCGTGATTGAGAAAACGCCAGTAAACGAATCTGGCCGCAACCTCCATGTCCTCGCTGGATGCCTTTGCGATGCACTCTGGCAAGTGTCGTCGGGCACATGATCCATGTGTGGCACTTCAGCCGTCTCTTTTGTAGCAAGCTCGATCATGTCTTTCACCAGGACGAACTGCCCACATTTGCACCGTCGCAGGCCTTCATCGTTTGGCATCGGTGACCCTTCGCGCCAACCGTCGGTCCAGTATTCAAACGCCGAAAAGTTCATCGACACATACCGGGGAAAGGCGTAATTCGCGCCACAGCACGGCGCTGCCAGTATGTGTACACCGCGAACAATGGTCATGCTGGTTTCTGGCCTTTCAAAATATCAAGCGCTACGACAAGTTCCGCGGCAAGACAATGGTCGTAATCCACTCCTGGAAACTGGCTGCACTCCCGGAAACTGGAGGTTCGAACCGATCACACGGCGAAGTCGTACCGCCTTACCTGAATCGGGCGCCGCAGCAATCATTTCAGACACTCGCGCGACCAGTTCCACCGGTACCCACACCATCACGCAGGATACCCCCCACTTCTCGTGGCCTCTGCCGGCGCCGGCACCATGCCCATGTCAATCCGCGTGATTCGACCGCCATCGACCGTGGCAAGCACAGTGGCTACAAGATTGGATGGACTTCCTTGTGCCGTGACAACGCATGGGTCGCCACCCCAGCCCTCATGCACAGCCATTTCAGCATAGACCTTCGCCCCTGACTTGCGAATTGCGTCCAGCTTCGGTCGGATGTAGTCGAGGAATTCCTGCTTCGAGGTTATCTCCGCAAACACCCACTGCGATGAATAGTGGAAATCGTCCGCGAGCAAAGGCTCGATGTGATTCACATCCAAGGTGTTCATCATCCTGGCATAGGCCCGCAGGGCATCGGTTTGACTGAGATGCATGCTCGAAGAATTCAAGATTGGTCAATTGTGGAGCTCAGCCCCAAGCTGGAAACCCAACGTCCAAGATCGCCTTACGGACTGCAGTCGGCAGGCGGACTCCGTGCACGTCGTAGAGCAACTCATGCGCACCTTCCGGCACGAATTGCCTAGCATCCTCAAGGGTCGAAGCGGTCCCGAGCAGCCTATTTTCTGCGGTGTAAACGTCGTACCCATTTTCTGACTGCTTGATGCGGAAGTTTGTGGGCACATACACGCCCAGCAGCTCGCATGCGCCGCCAAACGGCTTGATCATCCGGCTGACCTCCCGCGGCAGGGTGTGGTCGTACAACTCCTTCAAGCCAGTGGCACCCAGCCCCTTATAGCGAAAAGCCTGATGAGCGCCTCGCGTCCAGGCGACCGCATCCAGACCTTCGTGAGCGGCGTGCAGCAATACCAGCTTCATTGCCAGTGCTGGCCATTCTTTCAAAAAGGGCGGACGGCCGTCGTCCAGGTTCATGTCTCCACTGGCGATTTGCCTGCGTGCGTCTTGTGCCCAGTCGCTTTGCACCTCCTGTAGAAGGAGCACCTGTTCCCCGTTGGCCCCTTCCCGAAGGTCACAGCGCACATGTGCCAGCACGTTGCGAACGTTGAAATGTCCGGCCAGGTAACTGGCTGGAAAGTATGGCAACGTGATCAGCCACTCCCGGTACTCCTTGCCGCCAGTCCATGCGTAGTTGCCAAAGCGGCCGAGCGCGACGCGTTTTGGGAAGTTCTGCCTGGCATGCATTGCGGCCAGCGAAGCGGCTGTATCGCGCGTGGTGAAAAGAGTCTGATGTTGGGGGTCCGAAATGATCTGACCGTCGTGAGTGACGGCTTGCCAATGCGCCTCGGTACCCCACAACGTCTGGTGTTCGACCTGCTCGATACGGTAGCCCAAGACGCTATCAAATTCGATTACTTGACGCGTTTGCCCAGCCTGCGCCTTGGGCAGATTCATGGTGCGCCTGACTCGGCGGCTATCAAAGGCCGAAAAACGCAACTGACACTCTGCGTCGCTTACCAAAGGGATCACCGAAAAGCGCACATCGGTGAAATCGCACCGACCGGCCAAATCAGCGGCGGAAATTTGATCACCCTCTTCATCGAGGGCCATCAACTCCGGCATCAAATTTGCACGCCTGATCTCCTCAGATCGAAGCCCTTTCTTCTGAAAATTCTCAATCGTTTGTTGCCACTGCACGGCGCTGGCTTTGGACCTACCCATCGCGCGCAGCTTCCGCTGCAAGGTGCTGAAGATCAATGGAACGCCAAAGACATCATCATTAGACGCAGTTGGCAGGAACTGCTGATGCTGATTACGCACTGCCAGTCGGAGAGAGCAGCGGTCGAGGTGTGCCGCCACGGAACAGACAAAGGATGCACCTGCACCTGCCCTTAGAAGTTCGGAAAATTCAGTGGCGATAGGTGCGCTGAATTGGCGTGACATTCTCCCGTCAACCAGATCGGCCAGTGTCAGGCCTGCCAGCGAAAACGTCTCCCCCTCAAACCGGATCACGTCTATGAACGCCGCCGGGTCATTCAACTCGGACCGGGCGCTAATGGCCTGAGCGAATACATTGATCTGGCCCAATTCCGTGTGTTCCCAAAGACGACGTGCAGACAAGCCGTAGTCCATATCGGCAAAGCACAGCTCCAGATTGTCAGTGCAGAGGGTCATACGGCGCCAACCTTCGCCGGGTGAAACTGCCCCATTCGGCTTTCGATTGAAATATTCATCCAGGGACTTTCACCACGCTTAGCCCAGTCAATAGGATCGGTTGGGAGATTCAGGGCGTCTTGCGTAGAAATGGGATCACCGTGGCAGACGTGCAGCTTTCGAGATAGTCCCCCCACTGTTGCATCATCTCGGCTCGCTGTTTGAGGTAGGTGGCATGGTTGTATGCCGCACTCACGGCGTCGCGCTCCTGGTGCGCAAGCTGCAACTCAATGTGGGCATGATCGAACCCCATCTCGTGCAACAGCGTCGAGGCGACGCCCCGGAATCCGTGCCCCGTCATGCGGCCCTTGTAACCCATGCGTTCAAGGGCTTTGAGGATCGTGTTGTTGCTCATGGACTTCTCGTGATCGCGCTCGCCGGGGAAGAGCATGGGGCTGTGGCCCGTGACCAGATGCAGGGTCTTGAGCACGCCAACAGCCTGGGAGGACAACGGCACGATATGGGGAGTCTTCATCTTCATTCGACTGGCGGGGATGTCCCAGCGCGCGCCGTCAAGGTCGAACTCTTCCCATCGAGCGCCAATCAATTCTGAGGTGCGGACAAAGGTCAGGGCCATCAGTTTCATGGCCATCCGGGTAACCGGTGTTCCCTGATAGGCGTCGATACGGCGCATCAGTTCGGGCAACTCCTTGCCGTCGATCCGGGCCATATTCTGCTTTTGCCGTGACGCCAGCACATCGCCGGGCTTGATGTCGGTGGCGGGATTGCGCTTGGCGAGCCCATGGGCGATGGCATAGCGAAACACCTGGCCGGAGGTCTGGAGTGCGCGCTTGGCCAGATCGTTGACACCCCGTCCGGCGATGGCCTTGATCATGGCGACCAGTTCAGGGGCTTGAATGTCTGCTATCGGGCGGGCGCCGATGTGCGGGAAGACATCGGCCTCGAAGCGACGCATCACCTGGCCGGCATGCTGTTCGCTGCGCGCGGGCTTCCAATGCGCCCACCAAAGCCTGGCGACCGACTCGAACGAGTTTTCAGCGGCGGTCCGGGTCGCCACCTTTTCGGCCTTTCTGACGGCCATGGGGTCGCTGCCGGCGGCACGCATTTTGCGGGCCTTGTCCAGACCCTCGCGGGCCTGGGCCAGCGATACATCGGGGTATGCGCCCAGCGCCATCACCTTTTCCTTGCCCAGCACCCGGTACTTCCAGCGCCACAGCTTCGAGCCGGTCGGACTGACGAGCAGGTACAAGCCCTTGCCGTCGCTCAGCTTGACGGGCTTGGCACCCGCTTTGGCCTTCTTGATAGCGGTGTCGGTCAGTGGCATGGCGGGCTCCAAAGGGTCGGTTCATGGCGATACCCCCAACCGAATACCCCCATGCCCCCAAAGATACCCCCAGCAGGCGTCGGCTTGCAATACCCCTTGTTGGACGTTAGAAAACAAAAAAGCCCCGTGGATAGGGGCTTTTAGGGGTGTTTTGTGGATCGCTGTGGACAGCTAAAAACACATCTTTGGCGGAGAGAGTGGGATTCGAACCCACGGTACCTTGCGGTACGCCTGATTTCGAGTCAGGTACATTCGACCACTCTGCCATCTCTCCTGAAATCGGTCCGACTGGGCGAAGCCGGGATTCTATCAGGGTCGCAGGGCTTCGAGCCCGCCCAGGTAGGGGCGCAAGGCCTCGGGCACGGTGATCGATCCATCGGCGTTCTGGCCGTTCTCCAGCACCGCCACCAGCGTGCGGCCCACGGCCAGGCCGGAGCCGTTGAGCGTGTGCAGCAGTTCGTTCTTGCCCTGGGCGTTCTTGAAGCGCGCCTGCAGGCGCCGGGCCTGGAAGGCCTCGCAGTTCGAAACCGAACTGATCTCGCGGTAGGTCTGCTGGGCGGGCAACCAGACTTCGAGGTCATACGTCTTGGACGCGCCGAAGCCCATGTCGCCGGTGCACAGGGCCACCACGCGATAGGGCAGACCGAGCTTTTGCAGGATGGCCTCGGCATGGCCGGTCATTTCTTCGAGCGCCTGGTAGCTGTGATCGGGGTGCACGATCTGCACCATCTCGACCTTGTCGAACTGGTGCTGGCGGATCATGCCGCGGGTGTCGCGCCCGGCGCTGCCAGCCTCGGAGCGGAAGCAGGGCGTGTGCGCGGTCAGTTTGATCGGCAAGTCGGCTGCGGCGACCACGGTGTCGCGCACCAGGTTGGTCATCGTGACTTCTGAGGTGGGGATCAGGTACAGGGTCTCGCCCTCGCCTTCCTGACCACCCTTTTTCACCGCGAACAGGTCTTCCTCGAACTTCGGCAGCTGCCCGGTGCCGCGCAGGGTGTCGGCATTGACGATGTAGGGCGTGTAGCACTCGGTGTAGCCGTGTTCCTGCGTCTGCACGTCGAGCATGAACTGCGCCAGCGCCCGGTGCAGGCGCGCGATCGGGCCGCGCATGAAGGTGAAGCGCGCGCCAGCGAGCTTGACGCCGGTCTCAAAGTCGAGGCCGATCGCCTCGCCCAGGTCCACGTGGTCGCGGGCCTCGAACCCCAGCGCGGCCGGGCTGGCGCCATAGCCACCCGCCGGGCTCCAGCGGCGCACTTCCACGTTGCCGGCATCGTCGGCACCCACGGGCACGCTCTCGTGCGGCAGGTTGGGCACGCCCAGCAGCAACGCGCCCAGTTCGCTCTGGATCACGTCCAGCCGCGCGGCCGAGGCGTCGAGCTCGGTCTTGATCGACGCCACCTGCGCCATCACCGCGTCCACGCTTTCGCCCTTGGCCTTGAGGCCGCCGATCTGCTTGCTCAGGCTGTTGCGCTGGGCCTGCAGGTCTTCGGTACGGGTCTGCAGCGTTTTGCGCTCGGTCTCCAGCGCCGTGAAGGCGGCCACGTCGAGGTAGGGCTGGGGGTTCTTGCGCTGCTCCAGGCGCGCGACCACGGCGCCCAGGTCTTTGCGGAGGGAAAGGATGTCTAGCATCGGCCGATTTTAGCGACGCAGAAAGTCTGCAAAGTGCTACGCACCCGATCGGCTGCGCCGCTCTCACGCACTGCGTGCGCGCCAACTTTTAGTGGACCGTCCCCTGCGGCCCGCCGCCGGTCGACGCGGCTCAGGCGAGGCGCGACGGGTCCATGTTGGCGCCGCACAGAATCAGCGCCACCGTCTCGTCTTCGCCTGGCCGCCAGGCGCCGGTCTGCAGCGCCGCCAGGCCCAGCGCCGCGGCCGGCTCCACCGCGAGCTTCATCTCTTTCCACAGCCAGCGCTGGGCGGCCACGATCGCGTCGTCGCCCAGCAGCAGCGCTTCGTCCACATGTTGTTGCGTCAGCTGCCAGGCGATGGCGCCGATGCGCCGCGCGCCGAGCGAATCGGCCGCGATGCCGCCCACCGCCACGTCCACTGGCTGCCCGGCCTCGCGGGCGCGGAACAGTGTGGGTGCGCCCTCGGGCTCCAGCGCCACCACGCGGGCGCGGCGCTGAAACCAGGCCGCCACGCCGCCGATCAAGCCGCCACCGCCCACACTGACCAGCACCGCATCGGGCGCGCGACCGCCCTGCGCCTCGATCTCGCGCGCCAGCGTGCCGGCGCCGGCCACCACCTCGCTCTGGTCGTAGGCGTGCGTCATCAGCGCGCCGGTCTCGCGCTGCCGCGCCACACAGGCCTCGAACGCCTCGGCGTAGCTGGCGCCGGTCACCACCACGGTGGCGCCCAGCTCACGCAGACGCGCGCGCTTGGCCTCGGGCGAGACCTCGGGCACGAACACCTCGCAGGCCACACCGAGCGCCCGGGCCGCTGCCGCGGTGGCGATGCCCGCGTTGCCGCCGGAGGCCACGATCACGCCGGCATCCGGCATCGGGTTGGCCAGCAGGCGGTTGAGCATGCCGCGCGCCTTGAAGCTGCCACCAACCTGCAGGTGCTCCAGTTTCAGCCAGACTTCGGCGCAGGCGATGCCCAGCGCGCTGCCCGGCAGCCTCCAGAGCGGGGTTTCGCGCAAAAATGGCCGATTCCCAGCGCCAATTCGCCTTGCGGCGCTCTCGATTTCAGAGCGGTTCACCGCAGGTGCTCCGGTACGGCGTCGTTCGGACCGTCGAGCCGAAGCCCTTTGGGCAACGGAAATTTCACCGTTTCCTCGATGCCCTGCATCGTGCGCACCGACACCGCGCCCAGCGCCTTGATGCGCTCGATCACCTGCCGCACCAGGATGTCGGGGGCCGAAGCGCCGGCCGTCAGGCCCACGCGTTGCTTGCCTTCGAACCAGGTGGGCAACAGCTCGTCGGCGCTGTCCACCATGTAGCTCTCGGTGCCCAGCTTGCGCGCCACCTCGCGCAGGCGGTTGCTGTTGGAGCTGGTCGGGCTGCCGACCACGATCACGATGTCCACCTGCGGGCTCATCAGCTTGACCGCGTCCTGCCGGTTCTGCGTGGCGTAGCAGATGTCCTGTTGCTTGGGCTCGCGCACGGCGGGAAAGCGCGCCTTGACCGCCGCGGCGATGTCGGCGGCGTCGTCCACGCTCAGCGTGGTCTGCGTGACCACCGCCAGCTTCTGCGTCTGCGCGGGCTGGATGCGCGCCACGTCGGCCACGTCCTCCACCAGGTGGATGCCGCTGTCGAGCTGGCCCATGGTGCCTTCGACCTCGGGATGACCCTTGTGGCCGATCATGATGAACTCATAGCCTTCGCGGTGCAGCTTGGCCACCTCCACGTGCACCTTGGTCACCAGCGGGCAGGTGGCGTCGAACACCCGAAAGCCGCGCGCGGCCGCCTCGGCTTGCACCGCCTTGCTCACGCCGTGGGCGCTGAACACCAGCGTGGCGCCCGGCGGCACCTCGTCCAGTTCCTCGATGAAGACCGCGCCCTTGGCCTTGAGCTCGCTCACCACGTAGGTGTTGTGCACGATCTCGTGGCGCACGTAGATCGGCCGGCCGAACTTGGCCAGCGCGCGCTCGACGATCTCGATGGCGCGGTCCACGCCCGCGCAAAAACCCCTCGGTTCCGCCAAAAGGATTTCGCTCCCTGTACCCATCACAGCACCCCGATCACCAGCACCTCGAAGGTCACAGGCTGGCTGGCCAGCGGGTGGTTGAAATCGAACAGCACCGATCCGTCGTCGCCCACCTGGCGCACCGCGCCGGCGTAGCTGCCTTTGCCGTCCGGCGTCGGGAACTGCACCACTTCGCCCACCGCGTACTGTTCCTGCGGGTCGCCCAGGGCATCGAGCAGCTTGCGCGCCACCCACTGCACCATGTCGGCCTTGCGCTCGCCAAAGGCCTCGCCGGGGGCCAGCTCGAAGGTGGCGCGGGCACCCTCGGCCAGGCCCAGCAGCCGCTGTTCCAGGGCCGGTGACAGTTCGCCGGAGCCCAGCGACAGCGTGGCCGGCTTGCCGTCAAAGGTGTTGATGACGTCGCCCGCCGGGCCGGCGAGGCGGTAGTGCAGGGTCAGGAAAGAACCCGGTTGAACAGTTGCCATGAGAGTCCCGATAAACTGGGCTCCATTGTAGAAACCCACCCCCGCCCGAGCCGTCCATGGCGCTCAAAGACCTTCCCACCGACGCGCAGCCGCGCGAGAAACTGCTGGCCCGCGGCCCCGGCGCGCTCGCCGACGCCGAGCTGCTGGCGCTGCTGCTGCGCACCGGCATGGCCGGCAAGGGCGTGCTGCAGCTGGCCGCCGAGCTGCTGGCCGAGCCGCCCACGGGTTTCGGCGGCATCGGCGGCCTGTTGCACGCGAGCGCCGACGACCTGAAACGCATCAAGGGCCTGGGCCCGGCCAAGCGCGCCGAGCTGGTCGCGGTGCTGGAGCTGGCGCGCCGCGCCATGGCCGAGCAGCTGCGCGAGCGCGAGGTGTTCGGCACGCCCGAGGCGGTCAAGCACTACCTGCAGCTGAACCTGGCGCGCCGCCAGCATGAAATCTTCGCGGTGCTGTTCCTGGACAGCCAGAACCGCCTGATTGCCCTGGAAGAACTGTTTCGCGGCACGCTCACGCAGACCAGCGTCTACCCGCGCGAAGTGGTGCTGCGCGCCCTGCACCACCACGCCGCCGCCGTGGTGCTGGCCCACAACCACCCTAGCGGCACCGTACAGCCCAGCCGCGCCGACGAGGCGCTGACCCAGACCCTGAAGGCAGCCTTGTCGCTGGTGGACGTGCGCGTGCTCGACCACGTGATCGTGGCGCCGGGCCAGGCGCTGTCGATGGCCGAACGCGGCCTGATCTGAGAGCCCCGATGAAACTCACCTCCCTCAAAGACCTGCAACAGGTGCAGCGCCATCTGGCCGAGGCCCAGGCCAAGGCCGCCGCGCAGGAAGCCGCCCGGCGTGAAGCCGAGCGGCGCCTGCAGGCCGAGCGCGACCTGTTCACCCGCGCCGTCGGCGCGGTGCAGGCGCTGCCCGATGCGCGCAAGGCGCAGCTCAAGCTGGCGCCGCCCGCGCCGGTGGCGGTGCAACAGCGGCGCGACGAGCAGGCGGTGCTGCGCGAAACCCTCAGCGACGAGTTCGACGTCGGCACGCTGCTGGAGGCCGACGAACAGCTCAGCTACCGCCGAGCCGGCATCGGACCCGACGTCACGCGCCGGCTGCGCCGCGGCGAATGGAGCATCCAGCGCGAGCTTGACCTGCACGGCCTGCGCACCGAGGACGCGCGCGAGGCGCTGGCCGCCTTCATCCGCGACGCCGTCAAGGCCGGCCAACGCTGCGTGCGCGTGGTGCACGGCAAGGGCCTGGGCTCGCCGGGCAAGGCGCCGGTGCTCAAGTCCCGAGTGCAGGGCTGGCTGATCCAGAAAGCCGAGGTGCTGGCCTTCGTGCAGGCCAAGCCGGCCGAAGGCGGTGCCGGCGCGCTGCTGGTTCTGCTGAAGGCCTCAGGGAACGCAATTCCGAACAAAAACCGCTGAACCCCAGCGTCAGAAGGCCACCAGCCGCTATCGTTTTCGACAGCGTTACCGACGGCGGACTCACCCACCCCGGTTGCGCATCCAGTCCGCGGTCTGGAAGAAGCTGCCGCGCAGGCGCTCGCGCAGATCGTCAGGCACGCCGGTCTCGCCCATGGCCTGGTCCATGCAGGCCAGCCACTGGTCGCGCTCCAGGATGCCGATGGAAAACGGCATGTGGCGCATCTTGAGCCGGGGATGACCGAAACGGTCGGTGTAGTACGACGGCCCGCCCAGCCAGCCGCAGAGAAACCAGAACAGTTTCTCGCGCGCGTTGTCCAGTTCGGTGGCGTGGGTGGCACGCAGTTCGCGGTAGGCCGGCTCCAGGTCCATCAGGTCGTAGAAGCGCTCGACCAGCGCCTTGACCGCCGCCTCGCCGCCGATCCACTCAAACGGCGTCGTCGCGGGCTGTTTTTCTTCGTTTTGCATCGTTTTTCAGGGTCAAATTGGCCTGCATCCAGCACCGAATGGCCACGGGCAGCTATCAATTTTGAAGTATTCCACAGCGCCAGGGCGGTCGGTTCACGGGCGGCTACTCGGCCGCGCGGCGCAAGGTATCCACCACCGGGCGGCGCAGCACGTCGCGCAGGCCCCACCAGCCGGCGGCCAGCGCCAGCAGCGCACCGGCCGCGGCGCCCAGCAGCGGCACCAGCGGCGTGGCGGTCCATTCGAACTCGAACACCCAGCGCGCGAGCGCCCAGCCCACCCCCACCGCCACCGTGCTGGCCAGCAGGCCGGCCAGCAGGCCCACGCCAGCCAGCTCGGCGCGCTGCACCTGGCGCAGCAGGCTGGCGCGCGCGCCCACGGCGCGCATGATGGCGAACTCGCGCGCACGCTCCTCGCGCGTGGCGGTGACGGCGGCGAACAGCACGATCAGCCCCGCCAGCAGCGCGAAGCCGAACAGGAATTCCACCGCGCGGATCACCTGATCGAGCACGCGCTGCACCTGGTTGATGGTGCTGCTCATGTCGACGTTGGTGACGTTGGGAAACGCCCGTACCAGCCGGTTGTCGAAGCCCGGTGTCTCGGGCGCGCGGAACGAGGCCATGTAGGTGGTGGGCACGTCCGCCAGGTTGGCCACCGGGTACATCACGAAGAAGTTGGCGCGCATCGAGCCCCAGTCCACCTTGCGCAGGCTGGTGATGCGCGCCTCGGTGGGCACGCCGCCGATGTCAAAGCGCAGCGAATCGCCGAGCTTGAGGTTCAGCGTCTTGGCGATGCCTTCCTCCACGCTCACGGCGCCGGCCTCGCCGTCGGTCCAGCGACCGGCCACCACTTCGTTGTGCGCGGGCCGGGTCGCGCTGTTGGAGAGGTTGAACTCGCGGTCCACCAGGCGCTTGGCGCGGTCGTCGGTGAAGTCGTCGGGCGTGACCGGGCGGTCGTTGACCGCCACCAGGCGCCCGCGGATCATGGGGTACCAGTCGTAGCGCTGCACGCCGGCCACGCTCAGCGCCTTGCGGAAAGCGTCGGCCTGCTCGGGCATGACGTTGATGACGAAACGGTTGGACGCGTCGGGCGGCGTGGTGCGCCGCCAGCTGCTGACCAGGTCGGTGCGCAGCAGCACCAGCAGCACCAGCGCCAGCAGCCCCACCGCGAGCGCGCTGACCTGCACCACCGCGTAACCGGGGCGCGCCGCGATCTGGCGCGTGGCCAGCACCAGCCAGCGCGGCGCCGTGGTCTCACTGACGCTGGCGCGCAACAGCTTGACCGCGAGCCAGCTCAGCGCCGCAAACAGCGCCACCGCGCCCGCAAAGCCGCCGACGGCGATCAGCCCCAGGGTCAGGTCGGAGCTGACGGCCAGCAGCAGCGCCGCAAACCCGGCCACACCGAGCCCGAGCACCGCTGCGGATGCCGGCTTCAGCCCGCCCAGGTCGCGCCGGATCACGCGCAGCGGCGGCACCTGCGCCAGTTGCAGCACCGGCGGCAGCCCGAACGCGGCGAGCAGCGTGAGCCCCATGCCCAGGCCGAACGCGGCCGGCCAGATGCCGGGCGCGGGCAGCGCGCCGTCCACCAGGCCCGCGAGCAGGATGACGAACACGAAATGCACGCCAAAGCCGATGGCCACGCCCAGCAGGCTCGCAAACACGCCGATCAGCGCGAACTCGAGCGCGTAGCTCAGCGCGATGGTGCGCTGGCTCTGGCCCAGCACGCGCAGCATGGCGCAGTCGTCCAGGTGGCCCGCCGCGAAACCGCGCGCGGCCAGCGCCACGGCGACGGCGCTCAGCAAGGCCGCCAGCAGGGCCACGAGGTTGAGAAATTTTTCGGCACGGTCCAGCGTCTGCCGCATTTCGGGCCGCCCGCTTTCAAGCGACTCGACGCGCACACCCCGCACCTCGCCGCGCTTGACCTGCTCGCCGGCCCAGGCCACGAATTCGCGCACCGGGCGGTCCGCTCCGGCCACCGCCAGCCGGTAGCTGACCCGGCTGGCCGGCTGCACCAGGCCGGTGGCGGCCACGTCGCCGGCGTGGATCATCACGCGCGGCGCAAAGTTCATGAAGCCGGCGCCACGGTCGGGCTCGTTGACGATCAGGCGGGCAATGCGCAGGCTGGAGTCACCCAGCAGCAGGGCGTCGCCGACACCCAGACCGAGCGCGTCAAGCAGCGGCGCGTCCACCCAGGCCTCGCCGCGTGCGGGAATGTCGCGCGTGCCCTGGCCGGCGTCGCCGGGCCGGGACGCCACCGTCAACTGGCCGCGCAGCGGGTAGCCCGACGGCACCGCCTTGAGCGCCACCAGCTTGCTGGCACCACCTTGTGCGTCGCTGGCCCGCCCCATGGTAGGAAAGCCCATGGTCTCGACCACGGCGAGGCCCAGCGCCTCGGCCTTGCGGCGAAACACCTCGGGCGGCGGGTTGTCGCTGGAGATCACCGCGTCGCCGCCCAGCAGCTGGCGCGCGTCGCGTTGCAGGCCGCCCTTGATGCGGTCGGCAAAAAAGCCCACCGCCGTCAGCGCGGCCACGGCCAGGGCGACGGCGACGATCAGCAGGCGCAGGTCGCCCGCGCGCAGGTCGCGCCACAGGCTGCGCCAGCTCAGCGCCCAGATCGAGGGCCGTTGAAGGGTGTTCATGGGCGTTACCTTAGCGCAAGTCGAGAGCACCCACAGGCCGCCCCGGCACTCGGTGCGCGCCCCGGAACGCCCGATCCGTGGCCGGTTCAGGCCGGTTCGCGATGGCGCGGGCCGGCCAGCCCGGGCTGCAGTCGCAGGCGCTCGGCGCCGGCATAGCAGACGAAGCGCCGGTTGGTGGCCCGGCCGATGACGCACAGGCCCAGGCGCTGCGCCACCTCCAGCCCCATCTGCGTGATGCCGCTGCGCGACACCACGATGGGCACACCCATCTGCGCCGACTTGATCACCATCTCGCTGGTCAGCCGGCCGGTGGTGTAGAACACCTTGTCGGCGCCGTTCATTCCACCGTGCATCCACATCCAGCCCGCGATGGTGTCGATCGCGTTGTGCCGGCCCACGTCTTCGACGAAGACAAGCATCTCGTCGCCCCGGAACAGCGCGCAGCCGTGCACCGATCCCGACGATTTGTAGGTCGTCTCCTGCAGCCGGATCGCGTTGACGATGCCGTAGAGCTGCGCCTGGGTCAACGCGGCCGCTGGCAGCCGGATGCGATCGAGGTCGTCCATCAGGTCGCCGAACACGCTGCCCTGGCCACAACCGGTGGTGACCACGCGTTTGGCGGTCTTCTCCTCGATGCGGGCGATGCCCTGGCGCGTCTTGACCGCGGCCGCGTTCACCTCCCAGTCCACGGTGACGGAATCGACCTCGTCCACCGACGCCAGCAACCGCTGGTTGCGCAGGTAGCCCAGCACCAGCAGTTCCGGCTGTGCGCCCAGCGTCATGAGCGTGACGAGCTCGCGTTTGTCCACATACACCGTCAGCGCGCGTTCGGCGGGGATGGAAAGGTTTTCGGTTTCGCCGTGCTCGTTGAGCACCTCGATGGCGCGGGTGAGCGGCGCCCGCGCCTGGGTCAGAAAGGGAAGCGGCATGGCCTCGCAATGCAACGGGAGGGCGCCCCGGCGTGGCCGTCGGTGCGGGCGGCAGACCCGACCGGCGGCACCATGAAGCCGGGCGACGTCAGGATTTTCCGGCGGGGGCCGCGGCGGTGGTTGGAGCCGGTGCCGCCGCCGGAGCCGGGGCAGCCGGCGCAGGTGCGGGTGCCGCAGCCGCCACGGGGGTGTAGACGAACGGACCGGGATCGACACAGGCCGGTGTTTCCACCGGCGGCCTGGCCTCTTTGCCCGCAGCCTTGGCACTCTTGAAGAAAAACGCGGCCACCCGGTCCTGGGCGCGGCACAGCTGGTAGGCATCCACCTTGCCGCTCCACGCGGTCTTGGCGGCGGCTTCCGCGGCCTTCGCCTTGGCTTCGTCGGACAGCGGCGGCAGCTTGGCCAGCGCCACCGGGGCCAGCACGGCGGCAAGGGCCGCAACGATCACGATTTTCATGGGACTCTCCTGTTCGATTCAAACCTGCACCGGCGGCGGCGCAACAGGCTGCGCCGAACGTTGCGCCGGAATCCGGCCGGCCTGGATGTCTTCCAGCCAGCCTTCGTGATGCTCCTTGGCCCAGGTTTCGTCGACGTAGCCGGTCTTCATGCCTTCCAGGGCGCCTTCGGTGATCCAGCCGAGGTAGATGTGGCCCATGAACAGCACCATCATCAGGATGTTGGACACCGCATGCACCATGTGCGCGATCTGCATCGTCTGGCGCTCGTAAACCAGCCCCGGAATCAGTTTGTCGAGCACCAGACCCGATGCCACGACCACCAGCCCGAGCACGAACACGCCGGCCCAGAAGACCACCTTCTCGCCGGCATTGAAGCGCCCGGACTTGACCTCGTGTCCGGAAAACATGCCACCGCCCTTGAGCAACCAATTGAGGTCGCCTTTGGCCGGCAGGTTGTCACGCACGAAGGTGATGATCACGATGATCAACGACACCGCAAACACCGGGCCCGCGAAGTTGTGCACGTTCTTGAGCACATACGCCAGCCAGCCGAACAGCGTCTGGCCGATGACCGGCAGGATGACATGCTGGCCGAAGGCCATGACGAGCCCGGACACGACCAGCAGGCTGAACGCGATGGCGTTGGCCCAATGTGCGGCACGCTCGAAGGGCGTGAACCGTTCCAGCTTGCGCCCGGTCGGCTTGCCCTTGAGCCGGATGGTGCCGCCGCGCCAATAGGCCAGCGCAAGGGCGCCCACCACGATCAGCAGTAGCGCGCCACCGTAGGGAATGATCCAGTTGTTGCGCACCTGGCGCCAGGCCTCGCCAGCCGTGGTGTAGCGTGAACCGGGGTACTGCACCGACGGCTGGATCAGGTTGCCCGCCTCCGGGGCTTCGCTGCGGGGCAGGCTGGTGAAACCAGTCACGCCCGCGCCCACCTGGCGCCAGGTGGGCGCGCTGTTACCGGGCTGTACCCGGGCGCGCTCACCAGCGTTCTGTTTGGCGTAGGCGGGGTCGGCGCTCGCATCCGGCGCGATCTCGAAGATGTTGGCGCTTTGCACGCCAGGGGCCTGGCCCGCCGGCGCCGGCGTTGCGGGGGCGGCGACAGACGGAATGGCGGGCGCTTTTTCCTGGGCCCAGCTGGCGCCGCACAGGCCCAGCACAAGCACGGCGGCGGACAGATGACGAAGCATGTGCACCCCCTGCTCAGTTGCCGCGGCTGTATTCGTTCTGTCCGAACTGCGTGCGTGCGCGCAAGGCCAGTTCCCAACTGGTCTTGTCGCCGGCCTTCCAGCCCGGCACGGTGAAGGCGGCAACGCCGGTGCCCATGTAGGGCGGCGTGTCACGGTTCGCACCGCCTGCCGATTGCGGCCTTTCTCCGCAGGCACCCAGCAACAGGGCCGTGAAAACAACCAGTGCGAGCTTCTTCATGACTTGCCTCCTGCTTCCTTGCCGCCCGCCTTGGTGCCGTAGGCGGTACCCCAGCCCCAGACCTCGGCGCCGGTGCCGCGCTGGGCGACCCGCGTGCGGAGAATGTCTGCCAGCACGTCGCCATCGCCAGCCAGCAGCGCCTTGGTGGAGCACATCTCGGCACAGATCGGCAATTTGCCCTCGGCCAGACGGTTGCGTCCGTATTTCTCGAACTCGGCTTCGCTGCCGTTGGCCTCGGGACCACCCGCGCAGAAGGTGCACTTGTCCATCTTGCCGCGCACGCCGAAGGTGCCTTGCGAGGGGAACTGGGGTGCGCCGAACGGACAGGCGTACGAGCAGTAACCGCAGCCGATGCACACGTCCTTGTCGTGCAGCACCACGCCCTCGTCGGTGCGGTAGAAGCACTGCACCGGACACACCGCCATGCAGGGCGCGTCCGAACAGTGCATGCAGGCCACCGAGATCGATTTTTCGCCGGGGATGCCGTCATTGAGCGTCACCACGCGGCGGCGGTTGACGCCCCAGGGCACCTCGTTTTCGTTCTTGCAAGCCGTGACACACCCGTTGCATTCGATGCAGCGCTGCGAGTCACAGATGAATTTCATTCGTGCCATCGTGTTCCCCTCATGCCTTCTCGATATTGCAGATCGTCGTCTTGGTTTCCTGCATCATCGTCACCGCGTCATACCCGTAGGTGGTTCCGGTGTTGACGGCCTCGCCCCGAACGATGGGGTGCGCACCGGCCGGGTAGAAGGCCAGCAGATCGGCACCTTGCCAGCGGCCCGAGAAGTGGAACGGCAGGAACACGGTGTCAGGCCCGACGCGTTCGGTGACCATCGCCTGCACGTTGAGCCGCGCACCGGTGGGGGTGCTGACCCAGACGCGCGCGCCGTTGATGATGCCGCGGTCGGCCGCCGTCTTGGGATTGAGCTCCACGAACATCTCCTGCTGCAACTCGGCCAGCCAGGGGTTGGATCGGGTCTCTTCACCACCGCCTTCGTACTCGGTGAGACGACCGGAGGTCATGATCAGCGGGTATTTTTCGTACAGCTTGTCGGCCAGGTTCTTGTCCTGCACGGTCTTGAAGAGCGTGGGCAGGCGCCAGAATGCCTTTTTGTCGGCGGCTGCCGGGTATTTGGCTGCCAGATCGGGCCGCGTGCCGTACAACGGCTCCCGGTGCTGCGGGATCGGGTCGGGGAAATTCCAGACCACGGCGCGTGCCTTGGCGTTGCCGAACGGATGGCAGCCGTACACCTGCATGACGACACGCTGGATGCCACCCGACATGTCGGTCTTCCAGTTCTTGCCTTCCGCGGCGGCCTTCTCGGCATCGGTCAGGTCGGCCCACCAGCCCAGTTTCTTGAGCAGGATGTGGTCGAACTCGGGATAGCCGGTGGTGATCGCGGCGCCCAGGGAGTGCGAGCCATCCTCCGCCAGGAGACTGACACCGTCACGCTCGACCCCGAAGTTCGCGCGGAAATTGCCACCACCGTCCATCACATGCTTGGAGGTGTCATACAGGTTGGGCGAGCCGGGGTGTTTGAGTTCGGGCGTGCCGTAGCAGGGCCAGGGCAAGCCAAAGTAGTCGCCACCGAATTCGTAGCCGGTTTCCTTGTCCTTGCCGCCCTTCGCCTTGAGCGTCTTCACGTCGAAAACGTTCATGTTGCGCATGTGCGCCTTCAGGCGTTCCGGGCTCTGGCCGGTGTAGCCGATGGTCCAGCAGGAGCGGTTGATCTCGCGCAGGATGTCTTCCGGCACGGGTTCGTCCATGCCCTTGACCTTCTGCAGCTTGGTGTTCTTGACCAGTTCCTTGCCGAATCCGAGCTTCTCGGCGAACTGGTACATGATCATGTGGTCGCTGCGGCTTTCCCACAGCGGCTCGATGACCTTCTCGCGCCACTGGATCGAGCGGTTCGACGCGGTCGCGGAACCGGATGTCTCGAACTGGGTGGCCGCCGGCAGCAGGTACACAGCGCGGTTGGGGTTCAGGTCTTCGGGCTTGCCCGGCATGGCCGCCATCGCTGCGGTGGCCGACGGGTACGGGTCCACCACCACCAGCAGGTCCAGCTTGTCCATGGCGCGTTTCATCTCCAGACCACGAGTCTGGGAGTTGGGCGCATGGCCCCAATAGAAGATGCCGCGCAGGTTGGCGTCCTGGTCGATCAAGTCGTTCTTCTCGAGCACGCCGTCGATCCAGCGCGACACCGTGATGCCGGGTTTGCTCATCATCGCGGGCGACGCGAAGCGGCCCTTGATCCATTCGAAGTCCACGCCCCAGGCCTTGGCGAAGTGTTTCCACGACCCTTCGACGATGCCGTAGTAGCCGGGCAGCGAGTCAGGGTTGGGGCCGACGTCGGTCGCGCCCTGCACGTTGTCGTGGCCGCGGAAAATGTTGGTGCCACCGCCACTCTTGCCAACGTTTCCCAGCACCAGTTGCAGGATGCAGGATGCGCGAACGATCGCGTTGCCGGTGGTGTGCTGGGTCTGCCCCATGCACCAGACGATGGTGGACGGGTTGTTCTCGTGCAGCATCTTCGCCACCTTGAACACCTGCTCCTCCTTGACGCCGCAGGCCTCCTCGACCTTGTCGGGCGTCCATTTGGCCATCACCTCCTCGCGCACTTTGTCCATGCCGAACACCCGGTCGTGGATGTACTGCTTGTTTTCCCAGCCGTTCTTGAAGATGTGATAGACCAGACCGAACAGGAACGGGATGTCCGAGCCCGAACGGATGCGCACGTACTCGTCGGCCTTGGCGGCGGTGCGGGTGCGGCGCGGATCGACCACGATCATCTTGCAGCCGGTTTCCTTGGCATGCAGCATGTGCAGCATGCTGACCGGATGCGCTTCGGCGGCGTTCGACCCGATGTACATCGCACACTTGCTGTTCTGCATGTCGTTGTACGAATTGGTCATCGCGCCGTAGCCCCAGGTGTTGGCCACGCCCGCCACCGTGGTGGAGTGGCAGATGCGTGCCTGGTGGTCGCAGTTGTTGGTGCCCCAGAAGCTCACGAACTTGCGCAGCAGGTAGGCCTGCTCGTTGCTGTGTTTGGATGAGCCGATGAAATACACGCTGTCGGGGCCGCTGGCCTTGCGCAGCTCCAGCATCCGAGCGCTGATCTCGTTCAGGGCGGTGTCCCAGCTGATGCGCTGGTACTTGCCGTTGACCAGCTTCATCGGGTAGCGCAGCCGGTATTCGCCATGGCCGTGCTCGCGCAAGGACGCGCCTTTGGCGCACAGGCCGCCGAGGTTGATCGGCGACTCGAACACCGGATTCTGGCGCACCCAGACGCCGTTCTCCACCACCGCGTCGACCGCACAACCGACCGAACAATGGGTGCAGACCGTGCGCCGGACCTCGACCTTGCCGGTGCCCACCGGGGTGGCGCCGGCCGCGTCCGCCCGGCGCACGAGCGTGAGCTGACCGGCGGCAAGCCCCACCCCGACTCCGAGACCGGAGCGGCGCAGGAAACTGCGGCGATCCATGGTCGGCAGCGCCGAGGACAGCCCGCGCCGCAGGCTGTGCAGGAAGGGCGACGGTGCAGAAGAACCCGGTGCGGAACCGGCCTTTTTCGTCAACAACATGGGCAACTCCTGGCCGAGAGGCCTAGACGCGGGCAGTCTGGTAATACTGGCGGACGTGTTCGGACAGGGTGTAGCCCCCGCCGTTTTCTGGTGCCTTGGGCTGCGCAGGCGCCACGCTTGCGGATTCCCGAACGGCGGGCAACAGGCTGGCAGCCGCTGCGAGGGCGCCGCCGGTGCCGGCGCCGACCAGAACGGCACGCCGGGACGGTGCGCGAGAGGCTTGTTTCATGCGTTGTCTCCTTTAGAGGGCTCCGCGTAGGAACCGTTGTGCATAGGTCAACACTATACCCGGCAGCAACCCCCATCAATCGGTGTTTTCGAGCAGATCAAAACCCTGCACCTCCACACTGAGGAACGCCCGCGTGAACCCGGCCAGGGCCGCGTAGAAGCGCGCCTTGGGGTGGGTGGCCAGGGTGTCACACAGTTGTTCCGCCCAGGGCTGGATGTGCCGTGCGAAGAACGCCTGCTGGCGCGCCAGGTTGGAAACCGCGACGTCATCGCCCGCGATCAGGTAGCGCATCACCTCGCACAGGCAGGCGATGTGATCCTCGGTTTCGGACATGGCCTCGTCGCGGGCAAGGCCTAGATCGGCCAGGTCGTCGCGCAGCTTCACCAGCGGCTTCTCATTCAGAAAGCCGCTCAGGTAGTGGGAGCCGTACAGAAAGACCTCGGGCTTGCCGACGCCACCGAACAGACCGTCGTACTCGGCCTGGATCGCGTCATCGCTCATGTCGCGGGCCGTGCCGACCAGCGCCCGCCAGGGCTCTTCCAGGAAGCCGCCGGCAGTTGGTGCTTCGGTGACGGCCACGCGAAGCTGGGCCAGCAGCCCGGTCGTTGGCGGAGCGTAGAACAGCGCGGCCAGCAAGCCGTAGACCTCGGCGCGGGCGGTTTCCTCGTCCAGCGCCGAAGTGTCCGCGCCGTGGGGAGCAAGCGGAAGGCTCATAGGTCGGTGATCCTGGTTTCGTTGTCGGCGGAGTAGATGTCGATGACCCGGCAGTCACCGCACATCTTCAGGCGCTCCAGCGCCGCGCCCTGAAACATGCTGTGCCCGGCCAGACGGCCCAGCATGGCCTCGATGGCCAGCAGCGTGCCAAAGGGCTTTCCGCAGCGCACGCAGGCGTAAGGCTGGGTCTCGTTGATCACGCGCGCGGCCTTGCGTTCGTCGGACAGCAGCAGGCGTGGCTGCAGCGTCAGCGCACGTTCCGGACAGGTGCTCACGCAAAGGCCACACTGCACGCAGTTTTTTTCGATGAAGCGCAGTTGGGGCAGCTGCGGGTTGTCCTGCAACGCGCCCGCGGGACAGGAACTGACGCAACTCAGACACAGGGTGCAACGGTCCTTGTCGACCATGACGGCGCCAAAGGGCGAGGCCTGTGCCGGCAGCGCAATGGCCTCGGGCCGTTCGCTGGCGGCCAGCGGTGCGTGGGTGATCAGGTGGTCGAGCGCGAGGTCCAGCGTGCCGCGCTTCTCGGCCATGACGGCAAAGCGCGCGGGGGTGGCCGGTGTCTTCTGCCGGGCGCGCGTCAGCGCCTGCAGGCCGGCGTCCAGGTCGGCGGGGCCGCTGGCGCGCAGCAGCTGCAGATGGGTGCCGGTGTAGCCCAGTCCGTTCAGGATGGCCTGTGCCACCGCCATCTGGGCCTGAAGCCCGTCCAGGTATTGCGGTGCCTCCTCCTCCGTGGCCAGCACCACAATCTGACTGGCGCCGAAGGCGATGGCGCTGAGCCACACGTCCAGCCCCAGGCTGGCGGTGTGCCACAGCGCCATCGGGATCACGTTGGCCGGCACGCCCTGCGCCACCTTGAGCTGGGCCGCGCGGCCGAGTTCTTCCACCAGCGCCTGGCCCCGCTCCTGGCTGTGCAGCAGGATCACGGCGTCCTGCCCGCCGGCAGCGGCAAAGGTGGCCAGCAACGTCTTGAGCCGCAAACCCTGCTCGCTGGCGCGCGGGTAGGCGTAGGTGAGGGCACCGGTCGGGCAGACCGTGGTGCAGGCACCGCAGCCCACGCAGAGGCTGGGGTTGACCTTGATCTGTTGACGGATCGTCTCACTCGAAATGGCCTCGGCCGAGCAGATGTCCACGCAGGCGCTGCAGCCGGTTTTTTCGTTTCGGCTGTGCGCACAAAGCTTTTGCTTGTAGACGAAAAACTTCGGCTTCTCGAACTCGCCGACCAGTTCGCGCAGATTCAGCACGGTGGTGAGGTCCCGCCCGTCCCAGCGGAAGTAGCCCTGCGGCAGCGCATGCTGGTTGAAAGTGGGCGTGGCGTCCGGCCCGCGCAGGTCCAGCACCAGGTCGAAACGCGCCGACTGTCGCGCCGGCTCCCGGCTGAAATCGATGGCCGCCACCTGGCAGGCTTTGACGCAGGCACGATGCGAGCGGCA
>Ga0209604_1001029_pt1 | contig 23738 bp, 26 predicted proteins | sample AD_UKC097_MetaG_FD_184405 | JGI IMG/M metagenome (GOLD analysis project Ga0209604, IMG submission 184405) | Active sludge microbial communities of municipal wastewater-treating anaerobic digesters from USA - AD_UKC097_MetaG (SPAdes) (version 2) | ecosystem: Engineered > Bioreactor > Anaerobic >... | reverse complement strand
CCAGGTATATTTAAGTGTTTCTAAAAGCTTTTAACATCAGAAATCTAAATTAATTCATGTTTTCTGCCACTCTCGTCGAAAATAGGCTCATAATCAACGATTCAGATGCGGTGAGTAAGATCCACAGGAAGAGGGGATTTGGGGATCTAATCGATGAAAAATTGTATCTAACAGTTGTAGAAGGTTTATACCTCCTTGAGAGGGGGATGATAAAGGCTTTTTTTAATGACAAGGAGATTACTTTTGAAGAACTTCTGAAACTTGGAAGCACTGAGCAAAATATACTTGGAAAATACATCGTTTTCAAAGATCTTAAGGAGAAGGGTTACCATGTGAAAACAGCCTTCAAATACGGATGTGCATTCAGGATTTACAGAGGCTCTATCGAAGAGGAGCATGCAGACTATATCATTGACGTCTTCATGGAAGGTGAGAAGATCGATGCGAATATTCTTGCGGCCCACGTTAGAATAGCCCATTCTGTTAAGAAGGATATGATCTTTGCATTTGTCGATACTGACAATGATATAACATATTACCTTGTGAAAAGGATGACTTTTTAAACCAAAACTCTTAAAAATATAGACGTTAAAAACCCATCAAGGTGAATTAATTGAAGGTGATGAAAGAACAATGTCTTCTCTGTACATGTTGTGCATCGGTATGCCCGAATAACGCTATCGACATAACAGAAAATGAGATTATCTTTAATGAAAATTGTACAGAGTGTAAGATCTGTGTAAAGGCATGTCCTGTGGGGGCGATTGAATGAAGAACTACAAATGTGATGTTCTTGTTGTCGGTGGAGGTCCTGCAGGTAGCAACGCTGCAAGATACGCTGCAAAAGGTGCTGATGTCTTAGTCATAGAAAAGAAGAAGGAGATAGGAAGTCCGGTACAGTGTGCAGAGGGAGTTTCTGAGGGGCTCTTTCAAAGACTTGATATGAAGCAGGACAAAAGATTCATTTCCACTAAAATTGATTTTGTTAAACTTATTTCTCCAAATGGCACTGTTATTAAACTTGACAGTGACAAAATAAAATACATGAAAGGCGGTATGGTTCTTGATAGAGAGGTCTTCGACAAAGCCATTGCAAAAGAAGCAGCGAGAAACGGTGCAGACTTCTTGATGAAGACAAGATTTATTTCTGCCAAAAGAACAGGTAATGGAGTCAGCGTAAAAGCAAAACACATGAATGAGGACATCGAGATAGATGCCAAGATTTTGATAGGTGCAGATGGACCACCTTCAATAGTTGCAAGAGCACTTGGCATGGATACTACTGTTCCTTTGAGGTATATGGAATCAGGTATACAGTACCTGATGACACCTATGGAAGTTGAGCCGTGCATCGAGCTATTCTTTGGAGACTGCTATGCACCTGGTGGGTACTCATGGGTATTCCCAAAGGGTGATGACCAAGCAAACGTAGGTCTAGGCATTCTACCATCAAAGGCAAAAAACACCGCCCAGTACTACCTTGACAAATTCGTCGAAAGACCAAGGTTCAAAAAAGCAAAGATAGTAGAAGTAAACGCTGGAGCAATACCTGTTAACGGGCCATTAAAAGAACCTTATATGGATAATCTCCTATTAGTCGGAGACGCCGGAAGGTTCGTAAATCCAATCACTGGTGGAGGAATCCATACAGCTATCATTACAGGAAATCTTGCTGGACAGCTTGCAGTTGAAGCTATTGCTAAAGAGGATTACTCCGCTAAATTCTTAAAAAAATACAACGATATGTGGAAGCCAGAGATCTATGAAGAGCTTGACAAGTGCCTCAAAGCGCAAGAGGTCTTCATGAAACTGACAGAAAATGACCTTAACTCTATTGCAGAAACAATGAATGATCTAAAACTTGACACAATATCCACAATGAGCATCATAAAGGCAATAGTTGCAAAGAATCCTGGGCTCTTATTAAAGTTCGGAAAGTTCCTATAAATTTTTTATTTTATACTCTTTTTATTATCGACAATTATATTATTCTGGGCAGATTATTACCGAAAAAGTTATATTCTTAGGATTTTTTTAATAATAGGATTAATATTAGTACTAATAGGTAGATAAATATGAAAAAAACAATAGCTATTTTAGTTATGTTAGCAGTGCTTTGCTCATCCTTTGCTTTTTTTGTGAGTGCTAGGGGACCTTCATTTCAAGATATTTTGGCATACAGACCACCTAGTGGAACAACTGGATGCACGAACAGCAAGCTTATTTACGAAGGTAGTGGAACTATACCACTTCAACAAAGCGAGCTAATTGGATTTACACAAATGGGTGCCATAGTCAATACTAATCCTGCAGTTCATGAATGGGGCCAGATTCCTATAAAGAAAGGTTGCAATTACAGGATAGAGGCGTGCGGCACAGTTGTTGGTGGAGGGCATGCTGATGTAATGTTGGGGATAATATACGATTTAGAAGGAACGGAAATGAGTTACCCAATTGAATTTGACATAGGAGAAGTTAGAGGAACTGAATGTGCTACCTTCTACTGGAATCCCTCGCTTCTTCCGGTAACTGAGGTTCAAGGACATAAAATATCTCCATTACCAACAGGCGTTCAAATATATTGGCAAAATGATGGGGAAGGATATCCTGCCTTACAGTACAACTTCAAGATATACGAAGAGTGTACATGCAGCCTTCCCGTAATATATCCAAAGGTCGACATTGAGCAGTTCTCAGTTGCAGGCGGGGACACTATAATAAGGGACGGAAAGCTACTATCAAACTTTGAGATAGCACCAGGCGTTCAGCAGACATTTATTCAAATAGAGAACAGAGGATTCTTCACTCAAAAAGATGCAAGAGTAAAACTATTGGGATTACCACAAGGTGTCACAGTAAAGATCTCTCCAGAAACTCAGAAACTAAAGGCACACAACATCGGAACATATTCAGCAGAATTCACAGTCGACTCTAACGTACCATCAGGAACTTATGATGTAACAATGGTCGCTTACTCGCCGACTGGAACATTTGATACAATACCGTTCAAGTTTGTAGTTCCATAAAAATTTAATTTTTTATTTTATATTATCATTTCTTTTCTACAAATTTTTTTCAAGATCATTGTAAAATTTAATTCTTAGCTTATTGATTTCATCCATTATGGGTATTGCAATCCCTCTCTCCTCAAGTAGATCAAACCTTTCCCCAACCCAAGTTATCCATACGTCCTGGCCACTGCTACTGACCTGCTTTTTTAGTTCATCAAGTATTATATCCCAATCGACGGCTGCACGGACAATACCCTCACAGTCTGACAGATCACCCTCCCTTTCAGTCATAGTCTTGAACAAGAAAACGTCCTCATTTGAGCAAAAGAGAACATGAACATAATTTAATTTTATTTTTCTCCTTGCCCTCCCAATCATGTTTTTTGATAATGAGAATTTACTGCAGACCTGTTTCTTAAAAATATCAACCCTGTATTCCTCCCTTATGAATATCTGGCTTAAATTAAAATGGGAGTACCCGTCTCCGGGAATTTTTTGCTTAAATCCAATATTCTCCAAAGCCTTTTGGATACCATTAAATTCTTCTTCTGTTTCAACTATCAGATCGATGTCCTTTGTAGCGACCTTTAGTCCCTGGTCAAGAAGGGCAACGCCACCTATGGCATATACTTTTATTTTCTTGTTAATTTTATTGTCTATTTCTATGAAGATTTTTTCTATCTGTTCAATACTATCTATCATCTTCTTACCTTACAGTTTTATGTTATAGATATCGGCCCTATCCTTTATCTCCTGGTAACTGGGATAGCCATTAATATTCTTCCCTGAAAATATCTCTGAAAGATTTCTTATAATCGGATGATTAACCTTCAATTCTTTTTTGTATTTTTCATAAAACAATGCAATGAATATGAGGTATCTAATATCGTGTTCCTTCTCTTCAATGTATAGTGAATGCATCAGTATATCTATCTTCTTAAGATCCTTTTTCGGGAGGTAATAATAATTTGTTGATGTCAATAATTCTATCCCATATTGCCCATATGCAGAAAAAGCGGTCTTTACAGCGTCAATATTTTCTTTAGCCGAGAATATTATTTCATTTTCTCTCTTGTAATATATTATCGCACTTGTCGGAATTCTGTCATCTATACTTGATTCGTATTTCAGCGCCTCTTCAAGGAATTCTTTTAATTCACACCACACCTGCTCATTTATTTCAAATGTGTTTTTATTCTTATTAACAAGGCTTCTTTTTCTTGCTTCGACTAGTTTTGAATATATTGCTGTTTTTTTATACCCTGTCTTTTTTGAAATTTCTGGGATTGTAACAGGTTTTAGCATCTCCTGAAGTATACTGATACCTGAACCTGACAGAATGTGTGGCAAATTCGGGGTCTTACTCAACAATTGCAGAAGCAGGGACACGTGCACTAGTCTTTTTGGCTCGATGTTCCCATTTGAGAGGGTGATATAACCTTTATCCGAGAGATTTTTGACGTAGACGTATATCTGTTTCTCGCTCTTATTTAGGGCCAAAGCTATTGATCTTAAGCTTCTGTTGCCTTTTGCAATTTGTTCAAGTAATAGTAACTCCCCTTTTGAAAGCTCCATCATTCCGTCAAAGTTAGAAAAGTATTTAAATGTTTCTAATTTTAGCGGAAAATATTAATACTTTGAGCTAGAAAAAATATAGTATACAAAGATAGAAATAATAAAAGAAAATAAAATATTATTATTTAGTTTCTGGTGCAGGTTCTGCCGCATGTCCTTGTCTGTCTTTGCTCAGTGTTATTGTTTGGGCATGTACCTGTACAGTTTGACTGATCGCAATCGCCGTCACAGTTCCCATCGCACGTACCGTTTCCTTGGCAGTTAGCTGCGTTTGGACAAGTTGTAGTGTCCTGGCCCCTGTATGAAAGGACTGCGCCGATGCTTACCATCGCAATCATGAAGATGACTGCAATGCCTATTAAGAATCTTTTATTCATAATAATCGCCTTATTATCAAGTATAGTCGGCCCATATATAAGGGATTTCCGAGATTATTCCCATTTAGTTCCCAAATTCATACCAATTGATGTTTATCTCGTAAGCATTCTACCTATGTTGAAAGCCCTTTCTAGAATAATCTTTTTTTCTAAAATCGCTCCCTTCTCCCCGACACCCGGCGCAAGTAATACATCTGTTAGATTCATCTCTAAATACCCTAGGCTTTTCTCAAATATCTCAACAGTTGCAAGTGAAGCCCTCTCATCCTCTTCCTCAAACGGTATCACTACAGCAACAGCTTTTCCCTTTATCTTCTCCCTGTTCTCTGGGCAGTTAAAATAGACAAGCCTATCGATGAACCCCTTCATTAATGCCGTGGGGCCATACCAGTATACAGGCGTTCCAAAAATTAAGACATCAGAATATATTATTTTTTCATAGAAGCCGTTCATGTCGTCTCTCTTTGGGCACTCCATACCCTTCCAGCACACATGACAGCCGTCACATTCTGTGATTTTGAAATCATTCAAGAAGATGGAATCTGTATCGGCACCTTCGCTTTTTGCACCCTCCAGGAGCTTATCGATTAGTATGTGGGTGTTCCCGTTTCTTCTGGGGCTTCCAATAATAGCTAGGATCTTTATCATAAAAAGAATAGTCTAAATGAGTTCTTTATTCTTTCTGTACGAATAAATTCTGTATAGATAATCAAGGACGCTTCTTCAAGATTTTTGCTATTCTATAGAACTCTACCCTCAGATAGGGAAAGAAATATAGAAAAAATTTCCCTATTGGCCATATTTTTTTCGATAATCTTATATATGATGGGAACTCCATTTATACATCTATAGGTGTTAACTATGAAGAAAATATTTGCAATTTTGATAAGCTTGTTATTTGTGGCAAGCGTGTTTGGTGTTGCCACGACAATGGCCAAAGAACCATGTAAATACGAATTTATCGGCCCAGAGTCTGTCCAAGTTGGGGACACATTCCAAGTCAAGTTGATGATTAGTGGAGGTTGTTGTTGGTCTTATTATGGAGGGGTAAAGGATTCTATTGAATCAATTTGTACACAACCAGAATGTGAAGGGTATGATATTATACCTGGTGGATACCTTTTTACATACAAAGCATTGAAAGTAGGCACTTACGAAAAATTACTTGCTGTCGGATGTTTTGAAGATGAGAGGGTCTACTATGGCGTGACTGTAACCCCAAGAGAATATCCAATGCTCTCTTTCATGAAGCTACTTGGTCTCGGTAAGTTCAAAAAATAATCTAATTTATTTATCTCTTTTCTTAAATTTATATTAATATATAACGTTAAATTTATAATGAAAAAATTCTAAGAAAGAAAGCATTTAGAAAAATTTATAAATATAAAATTATTATTTGTAATCATTAAAGGTGGAAATATGAAAAAAATTATACCTATTTTAATAATAAGTATCTTCTTAGTGTCTCTAACTTCAGCATATGCAGCAGATGGAGATGTTCTCTGGGAAAAGGCCTACAACGGTCCGTCTTCCGAAAACGCATACGGCGTTGCTGTAGACTCACAGAATAACATAATTGTGACGGGTAGTTCGGGGACGATAAAATACGATCCAAGCGGAACTCCGTTATGGCCTGGTGCAATTGGAATTAGTGGAAATGGTGTTGCAGTAGATTCGCAGAATAACATTATAGTTACAGGTAGTTCGGGGACGATAAAATACGATCCAAGCGGAACTCCGTTATGGCCTGGTGCAATTGGAATTAGTGGAAATGGTGTTGCAGTAGATTCGCAGAATAACATTATAGTTACAGGTAGTTCGGGGACGATGAAATACGATCCAAGCGGAACTCCGTTATGGCCTGGTGCAATTGGAATTAGTGGAAATGGTGTTGCAGTAGATTCGCAGAATAACATAATTGTAATTGGGCAGGGAGCTAGTTATTTCATAGAAAAGCGTGATACAAACGGCAATATTCTCTGGGATAAGACTATTGATATTACTACAGGCACAGACTATGGAACGGGCGTTGCAGTGGATTCTCACAATAACATTATTATTACCGGTTGGGTTTACGATCCTGATCCTTTAATTAGCTATGCATCATGCGCAATAAAATTAAGTCCTGGTGGGGCAGAGATATTGAGAATCTACGATAATTCTGGGAGTAGGTGGAGCTACAAAGTTGCGATAGACTCTTACGATAACATTGTCCTGGCCGGAGGCAAATATGATCCTTCTGGAGAAAATTATCAGTGGTTAACAGTGAAATATGATTCCAACGGTAAGACAATCTGGGAAAGGGGATTTGACTTTACTTTGGGGGCTCATGACGATGCTTATGATGTAGCAATTGATTCTTTCAATAATATAATAGTGACTGGATATGTTTACGATGAAACATTAAGCAAAGATGTTTATTACACTATAAAGTACGAAGGCGGCACATCCGCTAAAAAATCACTCCCGATGCAACATTTCATGAAGCTTCTTGGCTTCGGTAAGAAAGATTAAATTTAATTTTTTATTAATTTTCTTATATTTTATTAAAACGAAAAGATTAGATAATTTATCGGATATACCTAGACGCAAAGTAGAGGCCGATTACACTGCCAATGACTGCCCCTAGCAAATGGCTTCTAAAAACTCCACCTATTGTGTATCCTAAAAATGTCCCTATAGCCACAACTAAATAATCAACAATCTGATTTGAATCATATCTTCTTGCCATTGTTTCACCAATACTAGATTAGAAGGGCAGGTATTTAATATTATGCCGGAGACATTTTAGTAAGTTTTATATGCTCTAATCTTTTTCGTTCTCACAGCTAAGAAGATCTGATAAGATGCAAATTGATTTTTCTAAGATAAAAAACATAGACAGAAAGACTGCTATCGCACTTGCCGTGACACTATTCTTCTGGGCATCCGCGTTTGCAGGGATTAGAGCAGGATTAAGAGATTATGAGCCCGGACACCTTGCACTTTTGAGATTTTTAGTGGCTTCTGTATTACTGTTTTTCTATGGCGCTTACAAGAAGGTTAAACTCCCGAAAAAGCAGGACATCCCGATGATCCTATTGATTGGATTTCTTTCTATAACTGTGTACCATGCGCTGCTTTCATACGGAGAGGTCACAGTCACTGCAGGTGCTGCAAGCCTCTTGATAGCATCAGGACCAATATTCACTGCACTCCTAGCAACTGCCATTCTCGATGAAAGGCTCAAAGCGCTAGGGTGGATTGGGATTTTTATAAGCTTCTTCGGTGTGGGCCTAATAGCTATGGGGGAGGGGGAAGGCATCTCATTTGACCCGATGGCAACACTTATCCTTATAGCAGCATTTGCCACAAGCCTCTCATTTGTCCTCCAAAAACCCTACTTGAATCGCTACAAATATGTGGACTTCACGGCATACACTATATGGGGAGGAACATTATTCCTGCTTGTTTTCTTACCGGGATTTGTCAATGACATTAGAACAGCTTCAATTGCCTCTACCCTTTCTATAGTCTACCTGGGGATATTCCCTGCCGGGATAGCTTATCTCTTGTGGACATACGTGCTTTCTAAAATGCCTGCTTCAATACTCTCAAGCTTTCTAGCCGTCTGCCCGTTTTTATCAATCATCATTGCGTGGTTCTGGCTGGGCGAGATCCCAAGTTCAATCTCGCTCATAGGGGGGCTATTTGCAATAATCGGTGTGGTAATAGTCAATGCAAAAGGGAAATAGAGTTATCCAAGTCACTCTAGAAGTTCATAAAGCTCTTTTTCAGATAGCTCATCAATTTTCCTATCTTCTATATCGAATATTCTTTCCATTATCTCATAATTGCGAACATCCACCATTTCGTGATTCATTTAGTTCCCTCTTCTAAATCTTCAAAAGTAATCTTAATATACTTATTCCCTAGAGTATTAAAAAGTATGTTTAAGTGAGTAACATGTATAAATTCCTTATAATTATTGAAAAAACAGATAAAAATTATTCAGCTTATGCTCCTGAATTACCGGGATGCGTGGCAACTGGAAAAACAGTCGAAGAAGTAGAAAATAATATGTACGATGCTATTGAAATGCATTTAGATGGTTTAAAGGAAGATAATTCTCCAATTCCACCACATAGTGCTTTGGCAGAGTATGTTGTTATAAAAGATTAATTCAGATAATTTTTTAATCGCCCAAGTTATTTTAAATTCATGAGCCGATACAGGATAGAGCAGGTAAACGACTTCATAAAAAGATAGTCTAACTATAAATTTCTAATTGGAATGACAAAGCATCCAGTATCTTCTTTTTTAGTGAATCCTCTTCAATTTTTCCGATCTCTTTGATTAGCCTACTTTTATCTAGGGTTCTAATCTGATAGCATAAAATGATGGAATCTCTTTCAATGTTTGCAAATCCTTTTTTTAGCATTACTTCATTAGGGTAAATTTTTCTATCAGTTTTTTTAGATGTGATTGGCAGTACATTTACAACAGGTAAGAGCTTATTTATTTCTTCTGAGCTAATTACAAGGACAGGACGTGTATTACCCTGCTCAGACCCCTTAACAGGGTCTAGATTTGCAAGGAAAATTCGCCACCTATAATCCATTCTAGTCCCAATCCTCTAGATCCACATTTTCAAAATCTTTCTCGATTTCATTAAGATCTTCTAAGAATAGTTTATCATTCATGGCTTTTTTAAGTTCGTCTATTTTTTTCTTATTGTCCTCTAATCCAATGATCACAATAGCCTCAACAGAGTCATTCTCATTAACATAATCAGGTATTTTTATCTTAACTTCGTGATTTTTTGGAACTTTTAGAGTTTGACGTATTGTTTCCATTAAATCAAAATACCATTTTAGTTTTAAATATCTATTGCTTTTTAATAATTAGTGTATCAGATAATTTTTTAATCATTTAGACTATTGTAACTTTATGAGACGCTACAGGATAAAGCAGGTTGACGCATTCACAGACAGGCTTTTCGGAGGAAATCCTGCTGGCGTTGTTATCGATGCATCAGATCTCACTGAAAACGAAATGCTATCAATAGCAAACGAGATGAATCTTTCTGAGACTGCATTTGTTCTGCCAAGCGATACAGCAGATTTTAGGATAAGGTGGTTCACCCCTAAGAAAGAAGTCCTGTTTTGCGGACACGCAACTGTTGCAACTATACACGTCCTTGCCCAGGAGGGAAAGTTTGGGATGGGCTTAGACGGCAGCTATTCATTTAAGATAGAGACTATGATTGGGGTTATCACAGTTGATGTGGAGAAATCCCTTAATGATATTAAAATAATACTCCATTCTCCAAAGGTAACGCTGGCTAGGGAAAATATCGATAGTCACCTGTTCCTTGATGCCTTGAAGATAAGAGAGGATGAGATAAGCGGGGACCATCCGATAATGAGGGAGACAAATCTAGACTATCTATACGTCCCTATAGAATCTCTTGATGTTTTAAAGAACATAAACTACAATTATACAAAGCTTGAGAAGTTCTGCGAGAAGTATAACTTTACAGGTGTCTGTGTCTTCTCAACTGAAACTTTTGATAAGAATTCTTCCGTTCATTCAAGATTCTTTTCACCGACTTACGGTATAAGGGAAGACCCAGTCACAGGCTCTGCGCAAGGACCGCTTGGCGTGTACCTAATGATTAATGGCATAGTTGAGTTTAGCGGAAGTGAAGTTGATATCAGATCCGAGCAGGGCGACATCATGGGAAGGCCAGGAAGATTAGTAATAAATGTATCAAAGGACGACTACGGCGGCTTTAAGTCTAAATTAATAAGCAGTGCTGTGACCGTCCTTGATGGCGAGATATATCTGCCTGAATAATTCTATTCTATTACTCTACCGAAGATGTAGCAGTCCTCGCCACACCACTGTTTTTCCAAAAGGAACTGCTCCTTAAATCCCATCTTGTCGTAGAAGCCGATAGCGTTATACCGCTTTAAGCTCCAGCACCAGATCTTCTTTACACCCTTCTTCTCGCACATGTCAATGGCGAATTCTATCAATGCTTTCCCAACACCCTTTTTAGATGTTATGAGGGCATCGATCTCGCATGACTCCTCAACTATAACGAGGGCTATAGTGCCAACGATTTCATTATCATCGATTGCGACAAAGTAGTTGCCACTTTCTATCAATGGCATTATCTTCTCAACTTCAGAAAAGGAATACTCCTCGGTGTCAAGACCTTTTAGGAGGACGGAAAGTTTTTCTGCATGGGCTTTTTTGGCCTTTACAATTTCCATAATGGTAGAATCCTTGACAGTAATCTTAAATGTTTTGGTTTGAGAAAGGGTTTAAATCTTGTTTTACGATAATCTTGGATCAATGGCGGTATTATGGATAGTTTACAGTATTTTCAAAGAATGAAAGAGAATTTGAAAGAGGAAGGGTGGGTTGAGCAGAGTTGTGGTGAAGTTTATTTATTGTCCTCAATCGGGACAAATTTCTATAAGGACAGGGAGATAATCCGTTTGAGTATTGAGATTTGTGCTGATGAAGAGAGATTGGAGAGATTAAAAGAGATATAATTCTTATATTAATTAGAACAGAAATATGGAAAAATATTTTTTTTCACTATTTTCACTATTTTTTTCCATATCTTTATATATGAAAAGATTAAATAGCAATATAATGTAACTAAGAATTATATTTTGATTTTAAATGTTTCTAATTTAGAATTTTCCATTAAATATAAAGATAAAAATCTTTCAGCGTCGATATTATGGATCTTAAAAAAATTAATCTAAAAGTCGCTTATGATTCAGATGAATCATCTATACTACAAGAATTTTATATCCCCGCTCTTTCTAATTCAGTTAAATATGATAGAATAGCTGGATATTTTTGTTCAAATTCTCTAGCCATTGCATCTAAAGGAATCTGTAATTTTATTCAAAATAAAGGAAAGATGAGACTCATTGCGAATGTCTTTCTATCTATTGAAGATCAAAATTCTATAAGAAAAGCCTTAGAAAATAAGGAAACAGAAGTAATCGAAGAAATATATAATTTGGAAGATAGCCTTAAGAAAGACCATATAAAAATGTTAGGTTGGATGATAAAACAAAATTTAATCGAAATAAAGATAGCCGTTTTAGCTAGGGGGATAGAACATAAAAAACTTGGCATTTTAGAAGATATTAATGGCAATATTATTTCTTTTACTGGTTCAGACAATGAAACTTACAAAGGATGGATGGATAATGATGAAACGTTCCATGTTTTTCGCAGTTGGCTGAGTAAAGATGATGCATTACACTTAGAGGCAGATATAAAAATGTTCAGGAAACTTTGGGAAGACGAAGGACAAAAAGTAAAGGTATATCCAGTATCTGAGGCTTTTAATAAGGGTTTAATAAAAATTGCCCCTAAAGATGATGATGAATTCAAGATAATTGAAAAAGAAATTACTGAGAAATTATTAAAATACGAAAAAGTTAAAGAGATTAATTTTATTAATATAGAATTAAGAGATTATCAAAAAGTAGCCATTAATAATTGGAAAAATAATAATTGGAAAGGCATTCTTGAAATGGCAACTGCCTCAGGAAAGACCATTACGGCAATAAAAGGGTCAGAAGAATTATACCTCGAAAAGAGTAGGTTGTTAGTTATTATATTAGTTCCATCAAAACAACTAGTAGAACAATGGTCAGATATCCTAAAATCTAACTCAAAAAAAGTGATCTCTATTTCTTCAAAACATAAAAATTGGGAGAAATCTATTGATTCGTATATTTACCTTTTTAATAGAGATAAAATTGATAATTTATATATTGTAACTACTATCCAGTCTTTCTTATCTAAATTAGGAAAATATATAGAAAAAATTCCGGAAAAAGATATTTTACTAATTGCAGACGAGGCTCATTACCTAGGGGCATATAAAACTAGAAATAAATTGACTGATATTAATTTTAAATACTCCCTTGGATTAACTGCAACCCCTATTCGCTATTTTGATGATAAAGGCACAGATTTTTTGTATAAATATCTAGGAAAAAGTGTCTATGAATTTTCTCTTAAAGATGGACAAGATATGGGATTTTTATGCAAATATAAATATCACACACTTTTTTGTGATTTGAGTGCATCTGAATTAGAAAAATATAAAAGATTAACAAAAGCCATAGCTTTAAATTATTTTGAAGATGAAGAAAAACTTACTATTTTATTGAATAAAAGGTCTAAACTACTAAAGGATGCCAAATCTAAATTTAATGCATTTAATCAGTTAATGTCTAAATTAAAAAATGATATCGAATATTCTATCGTTTATACGGACGAAAATCAGATAGAGGAGATATGCTCAATTTTAAAAAATAATGATATCAAATTTGGAGTATTTCTTGGAGAAACTCCTGATAAAGAAAGAGAGGAGTTAATATCTAAATTATTTTCAGGAACTATAAAAACGATAGTTGCTATAAGATGCTTCAATGAAGGAGTGGATATACCACCCCTAAAAATAGGATTTTTTTTATCTAATTCAGGTAATCCCAAAGAATTTATTCAGCGCAGAGGTAGGTTACTTAGGACATATGAAAGAAAGGGCATAGTAGATATGTATGATTTTATCGCTTTGCCCAACCTTAGTCTATTTGAATTATCTGAGAATGAGAAAAAAATAAATAATCAGATAATTAAAAAAGAATTAAATAGAGTAAAAGAATTTAATGATATAGCTTTAAACAAATATGAAAATGAATTGAAAATACTAGATAGGCTGAGTTTAGTTATGGAGGATTTAGATGATACACAATTTTAAGACAGAATTAGAAAAATATGATATGGACAAAAAAATCAAGAACTGTTTGAGAGAGCTCTATGAATTAGAAGAAGATTCAAATTCCGAGCAAAACGAACCACCAAACCTAAGCACATATGAAAGAATAGTTGAGAAATATGTTCCCAATAAATAAGGTGGTAATGTGAAACTATTTTTTGAAGAATTGAAAATTAAGAATTGGGGCCCATTTGTCGGTACAAATGAAATTGATTTCTCAATCTCTAAGGAAAAAAATGTTATCTATATATATGGCCTCAATTCATCTGGTAAAACTAATATATTTGAGGCTTTGTATTGGTGTTTATTTAATTTCCCTTCAGTTAATGATTTAACAAATATTATTAATAAAATAGCTCTTAAAAATAACGATAAAGAAATGTCGGTTAGAGCTAAATTTTATACACTTGATGACTATCAAAATAGAACAGATTACGATATTACTAGATTAGTTAAATATGACATTATTCAGACAGAACAAAATGGACTAATGCCCACGATGATTACATCATTTTTTAATGGAGATAAGTATATACAAATATCTTCTAAACCTATACCCTTATCCCAAGACGAATTTCATAGAACTATCGATAAGTTCATACCTGAAGGCCCTAGACCTTTTTTCTTCTTAGATGGGGAAAAACTAGCGGATCTATTCAAGAAAGAGAATATTCTTAAAATTGAATCATATGCAAATGCCTTGTCTGATATATCATTGATAGATAAACTAATAGAAAACTTAGACAATTTATATGAAAAATTAGATTCTAAATATAAAGTAACAGATGACGTAGAAATAAAAAAGTTAAGCAACGCTGTCGAAGAATCTAGAGCGAATCTAGAAAAAGCAAAAGAATGGAAAAATGAGTTACAAAAAAAACTAATAGACGCTGAAAAGTTAGAACGCGAACTGAAGGTAAAATGTGAAGGATTTGAAAAAATAAAACCTATTTTGGATAATATTAAGAAATTTGAATCTGAATTAAATGGAAAAAAAGTAAGATATGATGAGAAATTTAAAGATCTAAAAGAATTCCTAAATGATAATGTTACACTTTTATTATTGAGCGATAAAATTGATGAATGTATTATTAGTTTAAACGAATTAGAAAAAGAGGGCAAAATACCTCCAAAAGTACCCCCAGAAATTCTAAATGAAATATTAAAAAATACTGCCAAAGAATGTATTTGTGGAAGACCAATTGACGATGAAATAAAAAGAAAATTTGAAGAAATATTAACTCAAATACCAAGTGAAAAACTTAATCAGACAATCCAAGATTTCAGAAGTGAACTTGGTATTAAGAATCGTAATATTAAAGGACATAGAACAACATTAGAAACTAAACTTGATTCAATTAGTAAATTAAATATAGATATCAATGGCCTAAATACTAAAATTCATGAATTAAGAGCAGTTATGCCTCCTGGTGTTGAAAAGAAAGGAGATGAAATCTTTCCCTTGTTTAAGAGATGGAATGAAGTTACTGAAGAAATAGTAGATTTAGCCAATCAAGTTAGCAGAGCAGATGATTCTATAACTTTAGCCATGGGAAAGTTGGACGATGCACAATATAAATATGAATCTAAACTCTCTAAAAATACAAAAATGAAGGAATTAGGACAGAAATTAGAATATGTTAGAAATGCAAAAAAATTTTCAGAACTAGTAAAACTCAAAGTAAAAAGTTCTATTATTAATTTTGTCAAAGAGAATACATCCACTATTTTCACGAAATTAATTTGGGATCCAAGTAATTGGGTAGGTATTCACATAGATGAAGATTGGTGTTTCACTGCTATATCTTCAAGTGGGGAAAAACTACCGTGTTATCGTCTTTCCAAGGGGCAGCAACATGTTCTTGGTATCGCTTTTATGAGCTCTTTAGGCAAAGTTACAGGTAACTTAATCCCTTTTGTTTTTGATAGTCCTTTTGGTAGAGTATCTGAAGACCCAATTGAAAAAATTGGGAAAATTTTACCTTCTATGATGGAAGGGCGACAAGTAATTCTATTTGTTACAGATACTGAAGATAAGAATATTAGGCCACATATAAAAAATTTAATTGCAAAGAAATATATTCTAGACAAGATATCTGCTTTTGAAAGTGAATTACGGGGTGAATAAATGGAAAACGATCCAATAGAAAGAAAAAAAATTTTTCTTGAACATAATTCTGATTATCATGAAATGATGGAGGATCTTAAAGTCGATGAGGAATACTACACTGATTCTTTTAGGGATATTTTCCTTTTAGGAATGTGTTACGCAGCTTTTAATCAATTAGATCCAATTGAATTAGAACAAGGAAAAAGAAAACAATCAATTAGGATAGGGGAGGTAATAAACAAAGATCATTTATTTCTTATTAAAATCTTGGCATACTCACATACAAAAGATTATTCCATATTGTCGAACGATAACAAATGCTATGAAATAGCTGAAAAATTTGCAAATGCAGGATTAAAAGAAATTTTTGAAGAATATTACAAAAAAGAAGATTATCCTTCTTTTAAACTCTCTAGGGCGGTACTAAAAAAGTATTAATAAGACTATATTATAAATGACTTTGATGAATTTTATTATATTGACAATTATCATAAAAGAATAATATATAATTAGATAATAAAGAGTACAGAATAATCTTATTTTTATCTTTAATGCACATTTTTAAATACACAAATCCAATTTAATTTCAGGAGGCATAAAGATCAAAGATATCCAAAATACTCTTGTCGAAAGGGATTACACGGTTACTCTTCAAGAGATTAAAGAGCTTTACCTAAAGGATAATCGTCCCTGGATAATTGGGTATAGTGGGGGGAAAGACTCTACTTGCGTTTTGCAGTTAATTTATCAAATGCTATTAGAATTACCAGAAGAAAAAAGAAATAAAAAAATACACATTTTGTCCTCAGACGTTCTTGTAGAGAATCCAATTGTGAGAAAAAGACAGTTAGAAGTTTGTAATAAAATAAAACAACAAATAGAAAAAGACAATCTCCCAATGGCTCTTGAAATCTTGACTCCTGAACTAAATGATACTTTTTGGGTTAATCTGATTGGAAGAGGGTACCCTTCTCCAAACAAATGGTTTAGGTGGTGTACAGACAGATTAAAAATTAAGCCCATGACAAAATATATCAAAGAAAAAGTAAAACAAAATGGAGAAGTAATTATTATCTTAGGAACAAGAAAATCAGAAAGCTCTTCTAGGGCTCAAACTCTTGATAGGTACACAATAAAAGGAACTAACCTAAAAAAACACAATGGTGTCCCTGGCGCTTTTGTTTATGCACCTTTGGAAGATTGGCTTGAAAAAGACGTTTGGGATTATTTGGATAAAAATGAATGCCCGTGGGGCATTAGTAACAAAGAATTAAAACGACTTTATGGTAAAGATGATACTGAAATTGAATTCATTTTAGACGATTCTACTAAACCCAGTGGGACAAGTAGATTCGGGTGCTGGGTTTGTACTGTAGTTGAAAAGGACAGGGCATTAGAAAGTTTTATCGAAGAAGGAATGGACTGGCTTATACCATTGCTTGATTTTAGAAATGAATTAAAAGATATCAGAAACGATGAAACAAAAAGAGAAAAATTTAGAAAAGTAGAGAAAGAAAAAAAGTTAATTGCCGATTCATTGGGAAAGGAATACGTTCCAGAAGAGCGGTATGGCCACAAAGTCCTAGGCCCTTTCACTTTTGAAACTAGAAAAGATCTACTAAAAAGATTATTAGAACTTCAGAGTTTAATGGATGAGAGAGAAATAACATTAATCACGCCTGAAGAGATTAAAGCTATCGAAACTGTGTGGATATATGAAGGCTATGAAGAAGGATCTTTATCAGAAATTATTGAGAATGAGAGAGATTCTGACAATTATTCTTTAGAGTATGATGAATACAAAGAAGAGCTAAAAGTTATTTCAGAAAAAAATAATATTCCTGAAAACCTCATCCAACAACTAATTCATGTTGAAAAAGATTTTTCTTCTTTGTCCCGTAGGGTAGGGATATTTGATAAACTTGACAAAGTAATTGATGAGTATGTTATTAATGAGATGTCCAGAGTGATAAGTGAGGCCAATGAAAATAAATAAAATATCGCTATTTAATTTCAAAAGCTATTCCGGGCTTCACGAAATCGACCTTTCTGTTAGTGATGATAAAAATGTCATATTATTGGTAGGTTCCAATGGATCAGGTAAGACTACAATACTTGAAGCTGTGAAACTATGCCTTTATGGAAAAAAAGTGAATGGCAAAATCTTCTCAGACAAAGAGTATGATTCATTCATAAAATCGTTTCTAAACAAATCTGCTCAAAAAGAGAAAAGTAATACTTACTATGTCGAGCTAGAAGTTGAAATAGAAGACTATATCCAACAATTCAAGATTAACATTAGAAGAAGATGGATACTAAATTCAGATGGTACTATTGATGAAAAATTTACTTTAACGAGAGATGGGAAGGCTCTTGAGATAATCCCAGAAGAATCATGGGAGGATTACATACAATCTATATTTCCGCCTTATATTATGGAATATTTTTTCTTTAATGGAGAAAAAATAAAATTACTTTCAATAGGTGACAAAGCAGAAAAAATGATGAAGGAATCAATTAGATCGCTAACTGGATTACAAATTTATGAAACTCTATCTATTGATCTTAATAATCTCATAAAGAAAATAAAACTTAATTCAATTAAGACACCTGAACTAAAATCTGAGATAGAATCCAAGGAAAGAATAGTTGAAGAAAGCCAAATTAAAATTAATGAATTAAATTCAAATATAGACAGGAAGGAAAATTTAATTATTGGATTAAAAGAGCAAAAGGATGAAATAGATGCAACGTTAAGACAGAAAGCCGGTGCATATGCTGATGAAAAAGATAGCTATGATAGAAAATTAACTATACTTGATGAAGAAAATAAAAGATTGACAACAGAGTTATCCAATTACTGTGAAAATCTACTGCCATTTATAATTGCAGAAAAAACATGTAAATCTTTAGAAAAACAAATCAATAAAGAAAAACGAATAAAAGAATTAGTGTTTAGTCAGACAGTCCTCAAAAAAACAAATGAAAAAATACTAAACGAAATAGAATCAAATGACAAATCAATAAATTTGTTAGATAGCGATAGAATTGCTATAAAAACTCTGATAAACAATGTCTTCTCTGAAATTTTAACTGAAATAGATGGTGACCAAGGGAATAATATCCTTCATGGCCTAAATGATGAAGAGATATTGAAAATAGAGTTTTTTCTTAACGGATTAAACAATAAAGAACGGGAGAAACTCAGAGCAATTCTTGAAGAAAGAGAAAGTGCTATAATTGAATCTAAGAAAATAAAGGAGAAATTAAAACAGATCTCAACTGAATCTATTCTAAATGAATATATCAATAAATTATCAACTATTCAGACTGAGATTAAAATAATAGAAAAAGAGATAGAAAGTCATCGGGCAGAAATTCAAAACCTAAATGAAAATATCGATAAGACCCAGACAATAATTAACAATCTAGAGAAAAAAATAGTTTATGCAGACAAGGACAATAATAAAATCATTACTTGTGAAAAAATAAATAATACCATAAACGAGTTCATTGAAAAAGTAATCAAATCAAAAATAGTTGAATTAGAACAAACAATAACTGAATTGTATCACGAGTTGGCAAATAAAGAAGACATGGTAAAGAGGGTAAAAATCGATAAAGAGTCATTGACAGTTGATTTGATAGGTTATGATGAAGAAACTCTTGACAAGACACAAATATCATCGGGGGAAAAGGAAATTTACACTCTATCCCTCTTGTGGGGCCTATCCAAAATATCTAAAAAGCAATTGCCTGTAATCGTTGATTCATTACTTTCAAGACTTGATAGTACACATGCGGAAAATATAGTTGAAAAATTCTTCCCGACTGCAGGAAATCAAGTTATAATATTAGCTCACGACAGAGAACTTGGGCAAGAGCTTGAAAATAAATTATCAAATTATATCTCTAAGAGATATCTAATTAGGCCAGATATTACTAACAAAATAACTGAAGTATCTGAAGGAGAGATATATGCAAAATAAACTCAAATTATCAAAGGAGTCGTCGTCCAAGCTAGATTCTCTTTCTCAAAAACTCAATCTTAGACGCAATATAATTTGTAGACTTGCTATTGGGAGATCTTTAGCAGATGACTCATCTGTTGTTGAAATCGAGCCTTTAGATAATACAGGTTTTGAGTTTAATAGGTATACCTTGACAGGAGAACACGATAACATTTACAAATTGCTAATTGTTCAGCATGAAGGTAAAAAAATTGATGACGACTCTTACTTTTCAATATATTTAAGAAATCATGTAGAAAGGGGAATTGAAATGTTATATGAGGAATATCAGAGAATAAATTCTGCAACAGAATTTTTGTTGTTCCTTAGTAGTCTGAGTGAAGAAAATTCTAAATAAATTATCAATATATTCTAAATTTAATTACTTTCTACATTCCATATTTTATCTGCAATTTTTCCGAATTCACTCTGTCTTATCTCAACTTCTTCCCTACTAAATTGTTTAATAGTTTTAAGATACTCGTTTATGGGCAAAACAGATTTTTTGTACATATCTTGTTTTTTATCGAAGAAATAATTTGATATTTTTGAATTATATTCTTCCAAAAGCAACGTTTGATTTCCAATTTTGTTTATGTAATCTAAATAATTATCAAATTTTCTTTCTTTGAAAAAATTGAGCCATTCTACATTAGGTTTTTTTGGAATAATATGTTCCCAATTAACATTCATACTATCTATGGTAAGTTCTTTCTGACCACATTCGTCTAACAGATATTTACATATTCGTTTGAGTATATATCTAGCTAAATTTCCATTGTAAAGACTAAAATTTGGAAAACAATTGAGAAACAAAGCTTTATCGGGCGATATTTTCTTGAGTTCTTTAATTATGTCTTCCCAATTCTTTTGATTTTTTCTTAAGCCTAATGAGAGACTAGTATATAATCGTTCTAATTCATTTCCAGGGAGTTCACAAATAGTATTGTATCTAAAAGAAAAATTAATCAATAATCTAAGTAATTCTTTAAATTTAGATTTATTATCTGCATAATAAACATCGTAAATAGAGAGAATTAATGAATGAACTAAATCAACTTTTAGAATTTTTAATTCTTCAAGTAAAGCTTCTATTTCATGATCTCCCCAAAACTCGTGAGTTGGCGAAACTAGATTTGAGTATACATAAGAGGATTTAGATATTATTTCCATATTTTCTGCTACATTAGTTGGAGTGATTTCCTTTCGTATATTTTTATATAATTTTTCTTTCATTACAAGTCCTTTTGTAGACATCCAATAATGTCTTAAGAATTTTGTAATATTTTTATCACCTACATTGGATACTATTTCATCCCATAATTTTCGATTATCATCTAATTTCTGGCCCGAGATTGAGAATATATAGTTTTTAGTTAAATCAGCAACACATAATTCTAAACCTCTATCGTTTAAAGTTTCAAATAATATATGTGCATTAATATCGGTATCAACTTGAATCTTTATAATAATAAATTTTTTAAATATGGATTCTAGGCAACCCACAACAAAGTTTTCACCTTCTTCGTTGATCGACTTTTTTATTTTATCTTTAAATTTATAAAAACATTTTTGGATATTTGCATGAGACTCGTATTCAGGTTTATCCACAATACCTTTGATTATTATCTTTTCAAAAAATGACTTATCATATCTATTAAGTTCCAATTTTGGACTTTTCGCACATGAAGGGATATCAGTGGAAGTTAAAACTGCGTCAATACTATTTATCCAATCATTTTTTCTACTATAATTTTCCAGCCTTAAATTTTCCCTTAGTGCTGAAAGAAATAACATTATTGTCGCAAATCTTTGTTGCCCATCTAAAATTTTTAATCTAGAGTCTTTATCGCCATAAGGAGTAAAAACCATACTACCAATAAAATAAATATCTTCTTCATTAATATAAATCTCATAAAGGTCATTCCAAAATTCTTCTATCTCATCATTTTTCCAAGCATAACTCCGTTGAAACTCTGGAATAACGTAAATATTATTATCTTTTAATAATTCTCCAAAAGACATATCAGTTGCGTCTACTTTCATGCAAGTTCCATATAATCTTTTATATATAAATTTATGTAGAAATAAGAAATAATTTCATTACTAATGAATTAATAGATAATACTGAAATTATCAGTTTAATAATTATATGATATAAATATAAAAAATCAAATTCTAAATTGCCGAAAATTACTATTTATATATTAGTTAATCAAAGTCATAACTAATGAAAACGCTTCATAAGTACTATTCTAATAACTATTTCAATATTAAGTAAAATTCTAGACCATCAAGAGAAATTATTCAGAATTAAAGGTGCCGGGGGCGGGATCCGAACCCGCGACCTCACGGTTTCCCAGCCTTGTTTCATGCTTATGAGCCGTGCGCTATAACCAGGCTAAGCCACCCCGGCAGGTGAGATTAAAAGAACTATGGCCCAACCTTTTTAAGATTTGCTATTTAGACTGTATTTTTAAAACATAAGAAAAGAATAATAAAAATAAAGTAAATTTTTATCTTATTGATTATCTCCCCAGCAGCATTTTGGCTTGTGTGGTCTGTAAGGCACGTATTGCCCTGGGCACCAGCTAGCCGTTATAACTGCACCAGAGATTCTCAAGAATCCAAGCTGTGTCTTACCAAAGTTGTTTGTTGCGTCCTCTTCTGCTGCTAAGCCTTCGACGTCATTACCGTTAGCAAATTCAACTGCTGCTTTTTCCAAAGCTATCTGCGTTTCTTCATCAATTACTGCATTTGCGAAAGCATCCTCGTTGGCACCGGCAATAGCTCCGACACCAAATGATGCTATCAATGCAACTGCAATAAATAAGGTCATAATTTTCTTCATAGTTTAACCTCTTACTACTACTTGATTGGTATATTATATATAGTTGTGGTGTAAACCTTTATTTTCTATTAATAAATAAATCTCAAATATAGCTTTGATTAAAAAAATAAGTATTGGAACGTTTCATAAAGGTTTATTCGGCTCAATTTAAACTTAAAATAAAATAATTAAAATAAATCTATTAGCCTGAATCACCAATTCTAACGTATATGTAACAGATTGTACCAATCTCCGTCGTATGGCATATTGGACACCCCATTGGCATTGCAGAAAATGTTCCTTTATGTATGTTGGATGGAACACCTGGACACCATCCAGCACTTATAACTGCAGCGGCAAGTCGGTGAAATCCAAGCTGTGTTTTCCCAAAGCTGCTGTTTACATCCTCTTCAGCTGCATAGCCTTCAACATCGTTTCCTTGAGAAAATTCAAATGCTGCCTTTTCAAGTGCAAGTTGTACCTCTTCATTTAGAACGGCCTCTGCAAATGCATCCTCGTTGGCAGCTGCAATGCTACCAATTGCAAATGACAAAAGCATCGTCAATGAAATAATAAGGGCAAGAATCTTTTTCATTTTATATCTACCTCCTTTTTTCTATAAATTAGTAGTCTTCCACTATATATAGTTGTTGTGTAAAGCATATTTTTGGTTAATAAACAACTCTCAAATAACACACTTAAATTTCAAAAATAAGGCAAATGAAGGTTCACAACGTTTCATTTAACTCTATTATGCTTGAAAATAGAATAAATAAAAATAAATTAATTTTATTGAACAACGAACTCAAATGTTATCTTGTCGAACATGCCGTTGGGCGAGTATGCTACCATTGTGACCTGGTATGTCCCTGTAGGGACATTTGTCCCTACTGTAAAGTTTGCAGAATAGGATGCAATGTTGTGTGCTTTGATCTTCTGGGTTTCAGGTGTCACTTCGACAGTTACACCTTCTGGAAGACCATCGAACCTTAGTCTTGTGTCGTTCTGTGTGAAGAATCCCC
>Ga0209604_1001028_pt1 | contig 23744 bp, 26 predicted proteins | sample AD_UKC097_MetaG_FD_184405 | JGI IMG/M metagenome (GOLD analysis project Ga0209604, IMG submission 184405) | Active sludge microbial communities of municipal wastewater-treating anaerobic digesters from USA - AD_UKC097_MetaG (SPAdes) (version 2) | ecosystem: Engineered > Bioreactor > Anaerobic >... | reverse complement strand
TATTGGTTGGTCGAATACGGCTGACCCAACGTGTAGAACAGTGTGTAGCCGTCCGGAGGCGCGCTACCGACCAACTGAGCGGCGGGGATCAGGTTACCGCCTGGCTTGTTTTCTACCAACACGTTCTGGCCGAGTCGCTTGCCCAGCCCAGCTGCAATCGGGCGAGCCAGCACATCCAGCGCGCCACCTGCGGGAAACGGAACGATCAGCCGGATAGGTTTGGTCGGATAGCTGTCCTGTGCGCTCACTGGAGCAGCAGCAGCCATGAATGAAGTGCAAGCCAGCACGAAAAAAATGGTTCGCATAACGTGTATCTCCTCGTTGATGATCTAAAGAAGTTGCGCAGTGTCTCCAGCACTATCTCAATCGACCTGCGCGCCACTGGACTTGACCAACGGCGTCCAACGATCAATTTCGCTGTTGATCATGGATCCGAACTGGCTCGCGCTTAGCGGCAATGGCCGCATTCCCTGACCAGCGAATCGCTTGCTCAGTTCGGGGCTTGCAATCGCTTTCACAATGGCCCCGTTGAGAGTCGCCACCACTTCAGATGGCGTTCCTGCTGGTGCGACCACACCAAACCAGACGCTTCCGTCCACCCCCTCGATGCCCGACTGAATCATGGTAGGCACACCTGGGAGGCCGGCGAACGTCTGCTGGCTAGCTACCGCCAGTGCCTTGAGCTTGCCGCCCTCAATCATTGGGCCACTGCTCATCATCACGTCGAACATCAGGTCCACGCGCCCAGTGACCAGATCCTGAAGTGCAGGTGCGGATCCCTTGTATGGCACGTGGATCATCTTCACACCCGTCTTGGCCGCTAGTGCTTGACCCAGCATGTGTCCAATTGAACCCAATCCCTGGGACGCATAGGTCAATCCCTCGGACCTGCTGCGTCCCTGCGCAATAAGTTCTTGTACGGTACTGGCTTTGTTTTCTTTGGACACCACCAGAATCATCGGCGTGTCCAACAACGCACTGACCGGCACGAAGTCTTTTACTGGGTCGTAAGCAAACCGACGGAATAGCGTCTGGTTGATGGCGAACATTTCGGTTGCGCCTACAAACAAGGTATAGCCGTCCGGCTTGGCTTGCTTGACGGCAGTGCCCGCAATCTGGCCGCCGCCGCCAGGGCGGTTGTCCACCATCACCGACTGACCCAGCGTGCCGGAAATATGCTGTGCGACATTGCGCGCGATCGTATCCGTTGGCCCGCCGGGCGCGAACGGAACCACCATGGTGATCGCACGCGCAGGGTAGGGCTCAGACGATACTGCCAGAGATACCGCCGCCAGAACCATACCAAGCAACCAACGAACAATGGCTGTACAGGGGGTTTTCATGATGTCTCCTTGGCTATTCATCCAGTTAAATACGCTGATCAAAGTTGACTGCTGCGTTGACGAACATGACTCCGAAACCAGCGATCAGCGCATTGATGGGCTGGTAGTACCGGAGTGAACATCCATGAGCCTGCTCAGGAAGAGCCGATCGCGCGATGAGCCAAGTCTTCGATTCATGCGCCGAACGGCCCGCCTCCTCTGCGATGGCAGCCTCGCTCATCTGATCCAGCGACTCAAGGTCGCCGCCTTCCATGACGTCCATCCACCGCCGGTCCCACGTAGGATTTAGCGGCTTCATCGACGGGTCTCCAATCTCCAAGGCGCGTCCTGCAGCAGTCGCTCCTTGAATCTTGCGCAAGCGCACCTCCTCGGTGAGATCCGTTCGCCTGGTAATACGATCACGTACGTTCGGATCAGGATGTTCCATGGTAGGAATGGGGGGCTCGTGCGAAAGGCCGCCAGAACCGATCAGCAACGTGCGCCCCGGCAACTGGGTCACGAAACGTCCCAGAGCCTCACCCAACTGTCGACATCGGCGCACACGCGGAATCGTGGGCGGCGCCACAGCGTTCATGAACAACGGGATCAGGGGAGGCGTCTCGAAACCGCCCCACAACAGTTGCAGCGGCTGTACGAACCCATGGTCGACCTTCATTCGACGCGAGACTGCAAGGTCGAAGCCTTCGTCCAGAAGATAGTTAGCACACGCGAGCGCTGTCTCAGCATCCACATTCAAACGGCCGGTTGGCATCAGGTAGTCGCCTACCGATTCGGCCTCGCTGCCGATGCAGAACGGAGGCATCAGCTCGTTGAAGAATCCGTTGTAGTGGTCCGGCGCCACCAGCACCACACGATCCGGCATCCAGCGCTGCACCTCTTCTCGAGTCCGGTCCAGCACGGCAATAAGCTCTGCCTCGACCTGCGGCGCCAACTGCGCAATTCCTAAAAGCGGAGTATGTGATAGCCCGAGAAACGCCAGTTGCCCCGTCACAGAGTTCGCGCCCCCCTCTTCCTGCCGCGCGTTCCGACGCGAGCTTGTCTGGAATCCGCCCTGCGACGCACTCATGCGATGACCTCTTGTGTCACTTGCCGGCAGGGAAGCTCGGACTCCGCCGTGAAACCTGACAGGTGGAGTACCTCGGCCAGCCGCCTCAAGCTAGCATCCACCTCACACGGCATGCAAACCACTGCCACTACCCGGTCTGGTCGCAGCACCAGAACGGACCCAGGAGCTGTATCGAACCACCGACGCATCTCCCCGTCGTGATCAGCCAGGACTTCGCCTCCGGCTGGTGGATCGCGGCCCAAATCCTGACACGAAGGACGAACTACGATCGACGCGGCACCCAAGATTTCCAGCACGCGCCGAGCCGCCGGACTGATCCAGTTGTCGACATGCGCACTCCAGCTGATCAGCGCGAAGCGCAAGCCAACTACATCGTCCAACCGCCGCGGCTTGCCTGTACCGTCCGCAACCCAAGGTTGTATAAACATGCGACCAACGGCGGAAGCCCGGGGGCGGGCGGCGGTATGCACTATTGCGCCGCGTTGAAAAAAGGGCATCGGCTTGAACCGCATCTCTGTGATGTAACGGCGCAGCGGCGGAACCTTAGAAATCAGCGGCGCCAGTAGATTGCGCACTCCGCGCAGAAGGCCAGTCGCTGGCACAAAGATCTTGCCGACCAGCACCGACAGTTCAATCATCGCCAACGCGTGAGCGTGCCGCTCCTGGGTGTAGCTGTCGAGCAGCGCCAACCCTGCTGTTCCTTGCGCCGCCAGCGCCAACTTCCATCCGAGGTTGGTAGCGTCCCGGATACCCGTGTTGAAGCCCTGCCCCTGCCACACCGGCATCAGGTGTGCGGCATCACCTGCGAGAAAGATGCGCCCCTTGCGAAAGGTGGGAACAATCCGGGCATGGTGTGTATAGACCCTGTGACGAATCACCGTCGCTTCTGCGTCCAAGGGCAAAACGCGTCGGAGCAACGCCCGGATCTGCTCAGGTTGCGCATACCGCGCCTCGTCCTCGTCGCTGGGCACCATGAACTCAAAGCGTCGGATGCCGTGCGGCAACGCGATGTTCACGTGAGGAAAAGTGTCATCCAGAACCAAGCTTAAGTTGGGCAGTCCTATCGGATCATTGGCCAGATCGACCACCAGCCACTTGGTGGATTCACTTCGGCCGTCAAATGAAAAATCCAGCATGCCACGGACTGAGCTTCGCCCACCGTCACATCCGATCAGGAACTTTGCGCGAACAGATTCTGATTTTTCCTCAGTGGAGCCTTGCGTATCAGTGGGACGCACTTGCACTTGCACGTGATCACCGTGGTCCACCACCCCTTGTACGCTGCGTGAGAACGCCAAGCGCACGTGATCGAATCGCCGCAATGCGTCAGCCAATTCCCGGTCTATCAGCGGCTGAATGAAACCGTTGCGTCTCGGCCAGCCGAATGGTTGCGCCATTGGGTTGATCGATGCCAGTTCCCTTCCACGCCGGTCTACAAAGCGCATCGCCTGATGTGGCACGGTGTGGCGACGAATCTGATCTGCCACACCGACGGCTTGGAAACTGCGCAGGGACTCATCGTCCATGCCAACACCTCGAGGGTAGTCAATCAACCCCGGCAACGCCTCCAAGACCAGCGCACGGACTCCGAGCGCTCCGAGATAGTTCGCAAGAGTCAATCCACAAGGGCCGGCCCCGGCGATTACAACATCCCATTCAAGGGAATTGACGCTCATCTCGCCTCCCGAACTGCTTCAGTCACCGGCCAACGGCTGCTCGAGCGCCTGGCCAGACAGGAAGTTGATGTGAATTCGGTCGAACGTGAGCGTGTCCTCCCATTGAGGCCAATGGCCACAGTTCTCCATGACCACAAACCTAGAGTGTGGAATCATGTCCGCGATACGCTGGCCCTCAGTGACATCTGCCGTCGGGTCGTGCGAAGTCCAGAGCACCAGCGTCGGCGCCATGATGTGACCGTAATCTTCGGGGCCAATGAGGTTGCGGGTACGCACCTCCATGTCTTGCAAAACCATGGCGTTGGCCATGGCTTGCTTGAATCCGGGCTGCGCATATATGGCCTGACGGCATGCGACCAAGTCATCGGTCGCGTGCCCAGGGTGGGCCATAAGCCACTCCACCCGTGCCTTGATGAACTCCCAAGTTGGGTCCTCTGCCGCCCGCATCGACAGGGACTTGATTCGTGCCATCACCGTAGGCTCGGCCCGCGATCCACCAGCCGTGTTCAGCACCAGTCTGTCGACACGGTCGCCATGACTGGCAGCCATGCGTGCCGCCACCCAGCCACCAAGCGATTCGCCACTGATGTGCGCCCTATCCCAACCTTGAGCATCCATGAACCGCAACACGTGATCCACATAGTGATGGATCTCATACGGGTGGGCAGGCTTATCGGACCAACCATGCCCAATAAGATCCAGCGCCCATGTGTTGAAGTGACGGCCGTGTCTGCGAAGGTTGCGCGCATAGGCCTCAGCGTGCCCTCCAACTCCGTGCAGAAGGATCAACGGCGGAAGTTCGGTCGATCCCGAACGCAGGTAGCGGGTACGAATGCCTCGCGCATCGAACCAACCCTGAGCGTACTCCGTCTGGTTGAGGTCTTGCCACAAACTGTCTTGGGGCGGTCTAGACATGTAACGTGAACTCCTAACACTTGATCGCCGGTGGCGCATTGATCCGTCGCAAACTTTGGCTGCCTCCATCCTCCAAGTACGCACGGACGACGTAAACTGGGTGCACTGAGTGCACCTAGGCATCCGTACAAACACCAATCGACGAAAGACGCATTGATCTCAAGGCAGTCGGCTTCAGTGATTTGACGAACTTATGTGCTAGCAGCTGATCCGCGCGCGTTCAAGAGGGTTTTCGAAGATTGGCCTCAACCATCAATCAGGGTGCCTACAAAGAGGTGCGCGGCCTTACGCGCGGCTTGGCTCTGCTCAAAGCGCTAAATGCAGCACCAGGCGGTATTGCAACGACGACCGAACTGGGTCAGGCCTGCAACATCCATCGCACAACGGTCAAACGACTAGTGGAAACGTTGCGCACCGCCGGTCTTGTTCGCCTCGGTGAGCGCGACGGTCAGTACTGCCTAACTTTCGAAGTGCGACGCTTAAGTGAAGGCTTCGTTGACGAGGCATGGGTGCTCCAGGTAGCAGCCCCTTTGATGCAAGCCTCAGTGAAAGAGCTCCTCTGGCCATGCGACTTGGCAACGATGGAGGATGGTTACATGATCGTGCGAGAGTCCACCCATCGCTGGAGTCGCCTGTCTCAGCATCACGCACGCCTGGGAGAAAGGCTACCGATTCTTGATACAGCAGCGGGCCGAGCCTATCTCTCGGCATGCAACAATGAGGAGTTGGAAGCTGTACTTGGAATGCTCGGCAAACTCAGCGACACGGCAAGTAGCATGGCCCGCAATCGTCGCCGGATTCGCCGGACAATCAGGGAGACTCGCAAGCGAGGCTATGCCATCAACAAAGGGGAATGGAGCGCTGAGCCAGATTTTGGAGCGATCGCAGTTCCTGTCATGTGCGGGGAACGCTTGTTGGCAGCCATCAACATGATCTACCCAAAGGGCGCGATTTCTCCAGAGTTATTGAAATCACGCTTTGTAGTCCGGCTGCGTAAGCTTGCGGAAGCTATCGGAAAGGGCAGCGCTGCATGGCTGGAATGACGATCGTGTCCCATTGCGTGGTGTAACTCCACAGCCCGGACAGGCTGGGATGCACGCGGTACTCAGCACTGTACAGCTGACAGGCATGCGCGCATGATGGAACAAGTAGAACCGGTGGATTTTTGGCCCCGGGACTAAGTGCAAACCACAGCAATCGCTCGGTCTTTGGTAAACGCGGTCATCCCACCCTTGAAATCGGCGAGATAAGCGGCAACGATGATGTCCACCAAACGAGATGGGTGGACACCATGACTGAAGCCATGCACAAGACCCAGCGGTGCCACAGCGCCGAACTCAAGCGGCAGATCCTGGCCGAGTGTGCCCGGCCTGGTGCTTCGGTAGCCAGCGTGGCCCTCTCTCACGGCATCGATGCCAACGTCGTGCACAAGTGGCGCCGCCTGGCCCATGGCCCGAGTTTGGATTTGCCAGTCCCCACGTTCGTGCCAGTGGCGCTGCCTGCGCCCAGCTGCGTGCCGGCTCCAGACATCCGCATCGAGCTGCGCCGCGGCGCCACCTGCGTGTCGCTGACCTGGCCGGTCTCGGCGGCCGAGCACTGTGCGGCCTGGATGGGCGATCGTATGCGCGGATTTGCAGGTCACATGGACGAAAAGACACGGTTTTATGTTCTAGATAGCGCGCACCACTTCACCAGCCGATTTCATCTTGATGGCCAGTTCAAGCTCCAGCGATTGTCTGGCAAGCACCAATAGCTATAATTTTTATATCACTTCGCAGTCCCCGCCGGATGCGGCGGCGGCGCGGGCCACGCGCGCCGTACGGGTTGCGACCGGCCCGCCGCACATGGTTCAGCGCATCGGCAGCGGCTCGGTGCCCGGGGCGTAGCGCGGCGGCGCGGGCGGGCGCGGGCGCTCCGGCCAGGGCTCGCGGCGCGGGCGCGGCGGCGGGCGCCAGTGCGGTGGGGGCGGCGGCACGACGACGATTTCGGCCGGCGGCGGCTGGCCGCAGGCCAGGGCGGCGTTGGCGCGCGCGGTGCGGATTTCTTCTTCCGAGGCGGTGCGGCTGGCGGCGCGGAAACTGGCTTCGGCACGCGCGGCGCGGCAGGCGTCGGATTCGGCCGGCACGGCCGGCGCGCGCACGGCGGCGTCGGCCTGACGCGTGCTTTCCAGCCGCAGCTGCTCGCGCTGCACGGCCAGCGCCTCGCGGCGCTCGGCGGCCTCGCGCGCCTGGGCGGCTTGGGCCGCCTCCTGCTGCAGCTCGGCCGCGCTGCGCTTGGGCACCACCAGCTCGCCGCCGGGACAGGGCTGGTCGGTGTAGAGCACCCGGCCCGTGGCCGGGTCCTGGCAGCGCACGGCCTGCGCGCCTGCCAGCGCAGGCAGCCCACAGAAAACAGCAAGCAGAAGGATTCGGTGCATGGCAAGGATCGGTGGCACCCGCACGCTCAACGCGCCGGCCGCCAAGTGTGGCATGAACGGTTCAACCTAGAAACGGCAGTTGGATGCGCCTGCCAGTGCCGTGATCGGTGTGCCAGGCAAGGGTGAGCGCCGCGGTTCCAAAGGCGCCTGCGCACCTTGGGACGGCGCGAACGGGCCTAGCCTCTGGCTGGGCCGCGCCCTGCAAGGGTGACGACGCAGCGCACTCCCGTGCGCAAGGAGGAGCAACGCCGCATGGCGCGCCCAGCAGCGGTGCTGGCAGGTGCATAGCGCCTTCACCCAGAAGGTGAAGGCTCCCAAGTGGCGCAAGATCAGCGTTCATGCGGCATTCCCAAGGGTTGCAAGCGGTCAACTGCGGTTTCTAGGTTCAACGCCCGAGCCGCCCGCGCCGCCGACCGGCGCCGCCCCGCTACCATGCTGACCTGATGCCCCCGCAGCTCGCCCGCCACCTGCCGTTTCTGCGCTGGCCGCGCCCGACCGCGCGCCTGCTGCAAGGCGAAGCCATGGCCGGCCTGACGGTGGGGCTGATGGTGATCCCGCAGGGCGTGGCCTACGCCCAGCTGGCGGGCATGCCGCTGATCACCGGCATCTACGCCTCCATGCTGCCGGCGCTGGTGGCGGTGCTGTTTTCGGCCTCGGCGCGGCTGTCGGTGGGGCCGACGGCGCTGACCAGCCTGATGATCGCCGCCGCCCTGACGCCGCTGGCCACGCCCGGCAGCGCCGAATGGGTGGCGCTGGCGGTGTGGCTGGCGCTGCTGTCGGGCCTGCTGCAGGTGGCGCTGGGCCTGGTGCGCTTCGGCTGGCTGCTGAACCTGGTCAACGCGCCGGTGCTGATGGCCTTCACGCAGGCGGCGGCGGTGCTGATCATCGGCTCGCAGCTGCCGGCACTGCTGGGTTTTCGCGCCGGCTGGGCCGACATGCTGCGCCAGCCGGCCTTCGATCCGCTGGCCAGCGCCTTCGGCCTGGGCGCGCTGGCGCTGCTGCTGCTGGGGCGGCGCTGGAAGCCGACCTTCCCTGGCGTGCTGGTGATCGTGGTGGCGGCGGCCGCGCTGAGCTGGGCGCTCGGCTTCGAAGCCGGCGGCGGCGCCGTGGTGGGCGCGCTGCCGCAGGGGCTGCCGGCGCCCTACCTGCCGCCCTGGCCCGGCTGGCAACTGCTGGGCCAGTTGCTGCTGCCGACCCTGGTGGTGACGCTGGTGAGCTTTCTGGAAACCGCCGCCAGCGCCAAGGTCGACAGCCAGCGCAAGGGCGAGCGCTGGGACCAGGACCAGGACCTGATCGGTCAGGGTCTGGCCAAGATCGCCTCCGGCCTGTGCGGCGCCTTTGCCACCAGCTCGTCGTTTTCGCGTTCGGCGCTCAACCTGTACGCTGGCGCACAGACCGGCTGGGCCACGGTGGTGTCGGTGGCGGTGGTGCTGCTGGCGCTGCTGCTGTTCACGCCGGTGCTGCGCTTCGTGCCGCAGGCGGTGCTGGCGGCCATCGTGGTGGCGGCGGTGCTGGGGCTGATCAAGCCGCGCGAGTTCCTGCGCCTGTGGCGGGTGTCGCGGGTGGAGACGGTGATCGCCGCGCTGACCTTCGCGGTCACGCTGGCGGCGGCGCCGGCGCTGTACTGGGGCGTGCTGACGGGGGTGCTGATGGCGCTGTCGCTGTTCCTCTACCAGCGCCTGCACCCGCGCATCATCGAAGTCGGTCTGCACGCCGACGGCAGCCTGCGCGACCGTCACCTGTGGCAGCTGGCGCCGCTGGCGCCGCGCACGCTGGCGCTGCGGCTGGACGCGGCGCTGGACTTCGCCTCGGCCGGGCAGTTCGAGCGCCACATGACCGAATACCTGGCCGAGCACCCGACGACACGGCATGTCTGCCTGTTCGCCCAGCCCATCAACCGCATCGACGCCACCGGCGCCGAGGTGTTCGCGCGCGTGCTGGGCCAGTTGCACGAGCGGCGTGTGACGCTGCTCATCGTCGGCCTCAAGCTGCCGGCCGAACGGGTGCTGCGCGCGGCCGGCGCGCTGGGAGAGTGGCCGCTGCTGCAGATGGTCCGCACCGACGCCGAGGCGCTGGCCGCGCTGGCGCGCCTGGAGGAGCCCCCGGCCGACATCGCCGCCGCCGCCATCTGAGGCTTGAGCCCTTGGCTTCGGAATCCTGAACTCGGAACCAGGCCGAATGTGCCTCCGGCGCAGGCACAGCAAGCGCCAGCAGCTATTGATTCAGTAGCGCTTTCAACCCAGCCCGAGCGCCGCCACGCCGGCGGCGATGCACAGCGCGCCGGCCACGCGCACCCCCCGGTCGCCCTCGCCCAACAGCTGGCCGCCGATCAGGGCGGCGAACAGCATCGACACCTCGCGCGCCGGCGCCACCAGCGACAGCGGCGCCTGCTGCATGGCGAACAGCACCAGCACGTAGGCCACCGGGCTGCACAGCGCCACCACCAGCGCGCCGCGCCACTGGCGGCGCCACAGCTGCGCGGTGGCGGCGCGGTCGCGCAGCGCCACCGGCAGCAGCAGGCCGATGCGCACCCAGTTGCCCATGTAGTCCAGCAGAATCGGCGACAGCGCCAGCCAGCGCACGGCGTAGCCGTCGACCACGGTGTAGCTGGCGATCCAGACGCCGGTCAGCAGGCCGTAGCGCAGGCCCTGGCGCACGCGCGCACGTGCCTGCGGGTCGTCGCGCCGGCGCAGCAGGCGCGGGCCACCGGCGATCAGGAACACCCCCAGCACCACGGCGCCGATGCCGGCCGCCGCCAGCGGGCTCAGGCGCTCGCCCAGCAGGGTGACGGCCACCAGCGACGACAGCAGCGGCCCCGAGCCGCGCGCCAGCGGGTAGACCACGGTCAGGTCGGCCACGCGATAGCCGCGCAGCAGGGTGACGTAGTACAGCACATGCAGCAGGCCGCTGGCGGCCACGCAGGCCCAGGCGGCGGCGTCCCAGTGCGGCAGCGCCTGCCAGCCCAGCCACAAGCCCAGCGGCGCCCAGGCCAGCGCCATCAGCACCGAGGTGAAGAAGGCAAAGCGGGCGTCGCCGCCGCTTTGCTTGGCGACGATGTTCCAGCCCGCGTGCACCAGACCGGCCAGCAGCACCAGCGCCAGCGCCTGGGCCGACATGAGGGTGGCGGCCGCTCAGGCGTGGCTGGCGATGCAGGCGGTGGCCATCAGCTCTTCCAGCAGGGCCATCGACATCCGGCCCGACACCGCGTAGGGGTCGAGCGTGGCGCGTTCGGAGTACTTGAGCAGCACGCTGGCGTTGACGCGGCCGACGTCGACCAGGCCCATGGTCCAGCCGCCGAAGCGGCGCTCCAGGATTTCTTCGTAGTGCAGCAGCACCACGTCCTTGTGACGCGGGTCGCGCTGGATGGTGCCGTACAGGTCGCTGACCGCCTGGCGCCCGCCTTCCATGCCCTGCAGAAACACGCCGCTGCCGTGCAGCAGGATGCCGGTGATGCCGCTTTCGGGGTTGTGGCGGCGCGCCGAGGCCAGGATGCTTTCGATGGCCTCGCGCGAGGCGTCGACGGCGCGGCTGGCGAACAGGAGTCGGACAAGCATGGTGCTCAGCTTTTCTGGGGAATCAGGGCCAGGAATTCGCGCCGCAGGTTCATGTCCTTGAGGAACACGCCGCGCATGACGGAGTTGATCATCTTGCTGTCCATGTCCTTGACGCCGCGCCAGGCCATGCAGTAGTGCGTGGCCTGCATGACGATGGCCAGGCCGTCGGGCCGGGTCTTGGACTGGATGTAGTCGGCCAGCTGCACCACCGCTTCTTCCTGGATCTGCGGGCGGCCCATGACCCACTCGGCCAGGCGCGCGTACTTGGACAGGCCGATGACGTTGGTGTGCTCGTTGGGCAGCACGCCGATCCAGAGCTGGCCGATGACCGGGCAGAAGTGGTGGCTGCAGGCCGAGCGCACGGTGATGGGGCCGACGATCATCAGCTCGTTCAGGCGCTCGGCGTTGGGGAATTCGGTGATGCTGGGGGCCTTGACGTAACGGCCCTTGAACACCTCGTTGAGGTACATCTTGGCCACGCGCCGCGCCGTGTCGCGCGTGTTGTGGTCGCCCGCGGTGTCGATCACCAGGCTGTCGAGCACGCCCTCCATGCGGGTGGTGACTTCGTCGAGCAGCTGCTCCAGCTCGCCGGGCCGGATGCAGTCGGCGATGTTGTCGTTGGCGTGGTAGCGCCGCTGCGCCGCCTGCAGGCGCTGGCGGATGCGCACCGACACCGGCGTGCCTTCGTCCTCGGCACCGGCCGGGGTGGGGAATTCGGGTTGGGCTTTCATGGGCGCAACGATGGTAGCAGCATTGGAATCCCCAATGAAAATGGGTGTTTGCGCATGTCTGGCAAGCGCCAGCAGCTATGATTTATGTAGCGCGTCATGGGGCATGCGGAACTCGGCGATCAGCGGCAGGTGGTCCGACATGCGGCTCCACACGCGCCCACGCGGCGCCGCCAGACTGAGCGGGTGCAGGCCGCGTGCGTAGATGTGGTCGAGCTGCGCCACCGGGTAGCGCGAAGGATAGGTCAGCGTGCGTGGCCCCTCGAAGCTGTGCAGCGCCTCCATGCGCAGCAGCCGGCGCACGCGCGTGCCCCAGTCGTTGAAGTCGCCCGCCACGATCAGCGGCGCGCCGCGCGGCACCTCGCGCGCGATGTAGGCCTTCAGCTGCGCCGTCTGGCGGATGCGGCTGGCCGGAATGAGGCCGAAATGCACCACGATGGCGTGCACGCTGACACCGGCCACCAGCAGCTCGGCGTGCAGCAGGCCGCGCTGCTCGAAGCGGTGGTCGGACATGTCCTCGTGCCGCTCGTGAATGATGGGCCAGCGCGACAGCAGGGCGTTGCCGTGCTCGCCGTGGCGCGTCACCGCGTTGGTGCGGTAGACCGCGTCGTAACCCTCGGGCGCCAGAAACTCGGCCTGCGGCAGCTCGGGCCAGCCGGTGAAGTAGCTGGCTTCCTTGCGGTTGATGGCGCGCACCTCCTGCAGGCAGACGATGTCGGCGTCCAGCGTCTCGATGGCCAGCGCCAGGTTGTGGATCTCCAGCCGGCGCGCCGGCCCCAGGCCCTGCACGCCCTTGTGGATGTTGTAGGTGGCCACGCGCAGCAGCTGGTGGGCGCCGCCGAAATGCACCTCCCTCATGCCGGCGCTCCGGCAAAGCGCGGCAGCAGCAGGCAGGCCTCGGCGTTGGTGGGCGAGAAGCAGCGGTCGGCCGCGGCGCGCCAGGGCAGCCATTCGAAGGCGTCGTGCTCGCGCGGGTTCAGCCGCACCGGCGCGCGGGCCGGCAGGCACAGGCCGAACACATGTTCCAGGTTGTGCGTCACGCCGGGAGCGTAGCGGTGGCGCCAGCGCGGGTAGATTTCGTAGCGGTTGCGGATGCCCCAGTCGCGCAGCAGGCAGCCGGGGGCACGCGCGTCGATGCCGGTTTCCTCGCCCACCTCGCGCACGGCGGTCTGGGTCAGCGCCTCGCCGGGGTCGTCCTTGCTGCCGGTGACGGACTGCCAGAACTCGCCCTGCCGGACGTCGGCCCGGCGGATCAGCAGCACCTCCAGCGCCGGCGTGTGGATCACGACCAGCACCGATTCCGGGATCTTGAAGCGGCACCGGCCGACGCAGGAGTGCGCGGACATGGGTTCGCCCTGGGCGCCGCGGCTGCCGTTCAGCGCCACTGCCGCAGCGCGCGCTCCACCACCGGCCGGGCGCGGCGGTACATCTGCCAGCCCGACCAGGCGCGCAGCGCCAGCTGGGTGGCCAGGCGCGGGCGCACCAGCAGCGCGCCCGCCAGCGCCGACAGCGCCAGCAGTCCCAGCACGTAGGGCGCACGGCCCTGGCGCGCCTGCTGCACGCCGCGCACGCCGCTGCGCACGCGGTCGCTGGCGCGAAACAGCGGCTGCAGCACCTGGGTGCGGGCGGCGATCTGCTCGCGCAGCTGGTCGGAGCGCAGGCGCAGCTGCTCGCGGCGCGCCCGCAGGTCGTCGGTGGGCGGCCGGTTCATGGCTGACGCAGCCTCTGCTGGTCGCGCAGCAGCTCATCGCGCGTGGCGGCGAACATCTGCAGGCCCTGGCGCGCCTGCTGGCGCACCCACAGGACCAGACCGGCGCCACCGCCCAGAAACAAGGTGGTGAACACGCCCAGCGCCAGCAGGCGCTGGCTGTCCCACAGCAGCACGGTCAGAAACAGCGCCAGAAAGATCAGCCCGAAGCTGAGCAGCACCACCGCCAGCGCACCCAGCACGGCCATCCGGGCCAGCCGGGCCAGCTCTTCGCGCGCCTCGACGGTGAACAGCTCCAGCCGCACCTGCACCAGCTCGACCACATCGGCGAGCAGGGCACGCAGGCGCGCGGCGGTGCCGGCGTCTTGGGCGGGGGACGTCATGGCGGCCGGGTACCGGCGCACGCCGGGCTCAGCGGCGGCCCAGCAGCACGCCGATCAGGATGCCCAGCGCGGCGGCGGCGCCGATCGACGACCAGGGGTTGTCGTGCACGTAGTCGTCGGTGGCGGCGGCGGCCTGGCGGGCACGCGCACGCACCACGGCGTCGGCGTCGGCCAGCTTGTCGCGGGCGATGCGCAGGTTCTCGCGCGCGCGGGCGCGCAACTCGGCGATCCTGGAATCGGTGTGCTCGGCGGTGGCGGCCAGCAGGTCCTCGGTATCCGACACCACGCGGCGCAGGTTGGACGCCAGCTGGTCCTTGGTTTCGGTCATGGACTCGATGAGGTCAGCGCTGTGGGGCATGAGACTTCTCCTTGCAGGCAAAAACCCATGCTAACAGAGTGCCCGCCGGCGCGAAACGCCCGGCGGCGAGCACAGGCGCGGCGCGCTCCAGGTTCAGACGTAGTAGCGCGCCAGCGGCTCGGCCACGCACACCGGCTTGTCGGCGCCCTCGCGCTCGATGGTGCTGCGCCAGGCCAGCTGCATGCCGCCTTCCAGCGGCTGGGCGTCCAGCAGCGTCACCCGCGCGCGCAGCCGGCTGCCCACCGGCACCGGCGCCATGAAGCGCACCTTGTTCAGGCCATAGTTGACGCCCATGCGCACCTCGCGCACCTGCACCACGCCGCCCAGGTGGCCGGCCAGCATCGACAGCGTCAGGTAGCCGTGCGCGATCGGGGCGCCGAACGGGCCGGCCTTGGCGCGTTCGGGGTCGACGTGGATCCACTGGTGGTCGCCGGTGGCCTGGGCAAACTGGTCGATGTGCGCCTGCTCGACGGTGAACCAGTCGGTGACGGCGACTTCCTGTCCGACGCAGGCGGCCAGCTCGGCCAGGGTCTCGAAGTGCTTGATCATGGGCGGCGACTGTAACCCGCCGCGACGGCCGCCGCTGTCAAGCCGGCGACCGGTCGAGCCAGCGGCAGATGCCCTGCCACTGCTCCAGGTCGCGCGCCACGCGGCCGGGCGCGATGTCGAACAGCGTCAGCCCGCGCGCCGCCAGGTGCACGTAGTTCTGCGTCGGTCGCAGCAGGCCCAGCACCGGCAGGCCCAGGCCGTCGGTGAACTGGCGCAGCTGCTCGGCGGCGATGGTGCGCTCGTCCACCCGCATGCCCACCAGCGCCAGCTCGGCCTGCCGCGCGCCGCGGGCGCCCAGCAGCTCGTCGATGAATTCGCGCGTGGCGTAGATGTCGAAGATGCTGGGCTGCAGCGGCACCAGCACCTTGTCGGCGAGGCGCAGCAGCTCGGTCAGCTTGCTGCCGTGCAGACCGGCCGGGGTGTCCAGCACCACGTGGGTGGTGCCGCGCGGCGGACGCACCACGAAGTCGCGCAGCACGTCCCAGGTGGCGATCGGCGACGCCGCCTCGGGGCGCAGGCTCAGCCACAGGCGCGACGACTGCTGGCGGTCGACGTCGCCCAGCATCACGGCGTGGCCGCGGCTGGCCCAGTAGCCGGCCACATGGCTGGCCAGCGTGGACTTGCCCACGCCGCCCTTGGGATTGGCGATCACCACCACCGGCATGACGACTTCCTCCTGCTGCAAACGCGCCGGCGCCAATGGTAGCGGCTGCCGACGGCGCCACCCGGGCGCCCGACATCCATGATAAAAACCGGCTCTGGCGCTTGTGTGGCAAGCGCAAACAGCTATTGTTTTTGAAGCAACCCGGCATGACCACCCCGCCCCTCACCCTGGCCGATCAGGCCGCCCAGGCCGAACGCCTGCTGGATCCGGCCGTCTGGGCCTACCTGAACGGCGGCGCCGCCGACGAGCTGACCCTGCGCGCCAACCTCACCGCCTGGCAGCGTCTGCCCCTGTGGCCGCGCGTGCTGCGCCCGCTGGGCGGCGGCCACACCCGCAGCGTGCTGGCCGGGCGCGAGCTGGCCCACCCGATCCTGCTGGCGCCGGTGGCGCTGCAGCGGCTGGCCCACCCCGACGGCGAGCGCGCCAGCGCCCTGGCCGCCGCCGCCCAGGGCGCCGGCTATGTGCTGAGCACCCAGTCCAGCACGCCGCTGGAGACGGTGGCCCAGGCGGTGTTGGGCGATCCCGGCCGCGGGCCGCTGTGGTTTCAGCTTTACTGGCAGGCCGACCGCGGCTTCAACCGCGCCCTGGTGCAGCGCGCCGAAGCGGCCGGCTTCGAGGCCATCGTGCTGACCGCCGATGCCCCGGTGCAAGGCGTGCGCGACCGCGAGCGGCGCGCCGGTTTCGTGCCGCCGCCGGGCGTGCGCGCGGTGCACCTGCAGGGCGCCCCGCTGGCGCCGCCGGCCGCCGACACCTACTGCGCCGGCCTGCCGGCGCACGCCCCGAACTGGGACGACCTCGCCTGGCTGCAGGGCCAGACCCGCCTGCCGCTGTGGCTCAAGGGTGTGCTGCACCCGCAGGACGCGCGCCAGGCGCAGGCCCTGGGCGTGGCCGGGCTGATCGTCAGCAACCACGGCGGGCGCACGCTGGACAGCGCCCCCGCCAGCGCCGACGCGCTGGTGCAGGTGCGCGCGGCGGTGCAGGACGCGCTGCCGCTGATCGTCGACGGCGGCATCCGGCGCGGCACCGACGTGCTCAAGGCCATCGCCCTGGGCGCGCGCGCGGTGCTGATCGGCCGCCCGGCCCTGCACGCCCTGGCCGCCGGCGGCGCGCTGGGCGTGGCGCAGATGCTGCGCCTGCTGCGCGACGAGCTGGAAATGGCGATGGCGCTGACCGGCTGCCGCACCCTGGCCGACGCCGGGCCGGCCCTGCTGACACCCACGGCGGCCTGATGCGCGAGTGGCGCCGTTGCCGATCGCCGATGACCAGCGACGAATCGCCTCGCCGGGCTTCGATGACGGGGTGCGCGTGCGCCATCCGGTGGTACGCGAACTGGCCTGAACCGCCTCGGCGCGACGGCTGCGCCCACTTCAGTTCCCCAAAGGTATTGACAATGAGAATGAATCGCATTTAATATGCGAACCCTCGGCCACCCCGCCCCAGCCCGCCATGATCGTCTGCGTCTGCAACTGCATCTCCGACAAGGAAATCGCTCGCCAAGCCCATGCCGGCATGGGCTTCGACGACATCCAGCTGGAACTGGGCGTGGCCACCTGCTGCGGCCGCTGCGAGGACTTCGCACGTGACCTGGTGGCCCAGTGCAGCGCCAGCCGGCCGGTGGCCGCGCTGCGCGACGCCGGCGGAGCGTCCGCCGGGCTGATGGAGGCGGTGTGACCCTGGTGTCGGCCCTGCTTCCCACCCTGGGCGCCCTGGGCCTGGTGCTGGGCGCCGCCTTCTGGGTGCTGCGCCGTTAGTTGTTTCGCCGTTGCCGCCAGCGCCCCGCGCGCCGGTGCGCGGCAACGACCCGCCTGCGTATCATGTCTTCCGCCTCGCTCACCCCGCCCCCCGCCATGTCACTGCCCGGCCGCCACACCGTCGTCGTGGGCAGCGTGCTGCTGATGCACGGCGTGGCGCTGTGGGCGCTGCACCAGGGGCTGCTGCGCCCGCCGGTGGAGCTGATCGTGCCGGCCCAGGTGCTGGCCGAATTCATCACCCCGCAGCCGGCGCCGCCGCCACCGGCACCGCCCCCGCCCGAACCGCCCAAGCCGACACCGGCGGCGGTCAAACCGGCCCCCCGGCCGACGCCGCGGCCGCGCCCGGCGCCACAGCCCCAGCCACAGCCGCTGGCGGTGCAGCAGGCGGCGCCCAGCGCCCCGGTGATGCCGATCGCCCCGCCCGAGCCACCGGCACCGGCGCCCGTGGCCGCCCCGGCACCCGCACCGGCGGCGCCGCCGACGCCACCGGCACCGCCTGCACCGCCGGCGGTGGTGCAGCCGTCGTCCAACGCGGCCTACCTGAACAACCCCAAACCCGCCTACCCGGCCATGAGCAAGCGCCTGGGCGAAAGCGGTCGCGTGGTGGTGCGCGTGCTGATCGGCCCCGACGGCCGGGCGCAGCAAGCCCACATCCAGCGCTCCAGCGGTTACGAGCGGCTGGACCAGGTGGCGCTGGAGACCGCGCGCGACCGCTGGCGCTATGTGCCCGGCACGCGCGGCGGCGTGCCCGAGGCGATGTGGTTCAACGTCCCGATCAATTTCGTACTGGAGTAACCAAGCCATGAACAATGAATTCGGCCTGCTGCACGTGTGGGCTCAGGGCGACTGGGTCACGCGCAGCGTGTTCGGCGCGCTGCTGCTGATGTCGGTCGCCTCCTGGGTGGTGATCGTGCTGAAGGCGCTCGGCCTGATGCGCACCCAGCGTCAGGCGGCGCGGGTGGAAGGCTTCTGGCATTCCAGCGACATCGCCGAAGGCCTGGCCAAGCTGGGCACGGGCGAAGCGAATCCGTTTCGCGCGCTGGCCATCGAGGGCCGCGAAGCCGCCGCCCACCACCGCGCCACGCAGGCGCAGTTGCACGATTCGCTGGACGTGAGCGACTGGATCTCGCGCGCGCTGCAGGGCAGCATCGACGCCACCGCCTCGCGCCTGCAGGCCGGGCTGGCGGTGCTGGCCTCGGTGGGTTCGACGGCGCCCTTCGTCGGCCTGTTCGGCACCGTCTGGGGCATCTACCACGCGCTGATGAAGATCGGCGCCGCCGGTCAGGCCAGCATCGACCAGGTGGCCGGCCCGATCGGCGAGGCGCTGATCATGACCGCGCTGGGCCTGGCGGTGGCGATTCCGGCGGTGCTGGGCTACAACGCCCTGGTGCGCGGCAACAAGACCTTGCTGATGCGCCTGGGCCGCTTCGCGCACGACCTGCACGCCTATTACGTGACCGGCTCGCGCGTCAACGGCAGCGGCGACGGCAAGGTGGTCGCCATGAAGAAGGCCTGAACACCATGGCCGGCTTCATTGCTCAGGACCATGACGAGGTGATGAGCGAGATCAACATGGTCCCGTTCATCGACGTGATGCTGGTGCTGCTGGTGATTTTCATCATCACCGTGCCGGTCATGAAGCACGCCGTCAACGTGCAGCTGCCGCGCGCCGCCAATGAAAAGGAGGTGGTGCAGCCACAGACCCTGCGCCTGACCGTGCAGGCCGACGGCAGCTACTGGCTGGACGGCCAGAAACTGGCCGACGACCAGCTGGGCACGCGCCTGCAGGCCGCCGCCGCGCAGCAGCCGCAGCCCGACCTGCACATCCGCGGCGACCGCGACGTGCGCTACGAGCGCGTGGCGCAAGCCATGGCGGCGGCCCAGCAGGCCGGGTTGTCGAAGATCGGCTTCGTCACCGAACCACCCCAGCGCACGCCATGAACGGCCAGACCGCCACCCTGACGCCCGCGCGCCGCGCCGCCGACACCACCCCGGCGCACCACGCACCGGATCGCCCGCGGCCAGCCGCCGAGGCTGCCGCGCCCGCCCCGCTGCCGAGCGAACAGCTGCTGCAGGGCCGCAAGACCATCGAGATCAGCCACAACGGCACGCTGTACCGGCTGCAGGCCACCAAGCTGGGCAAGCTGATCCTCACCAAGTAAGTAGGTTCATCGTGGGACGCGTCCGACCGACGCGCTTGTCGGAGCCAGCCAGGCCCTCACCCAGCCAGCTCTCTTTTTTCTCACGCCAAAACGCGCTCGGCGCTTGCCCATCAAGCGCCAACAGCCATCAAAATCAGAGCGCTCAGGCGCTACCCCGATCAGCGCTTGCGCACCCCGGACCACGGGTCCTCGCCGTCGGGCAGCGCCATCAGTGCGCTCAGACTCATCACGCCGGAGTCGGCGCTGCGCGAGTGGGCGAAGCCGGACGCGGCAAAACCGGACGACGCAAAGCCGGACGCCTTGAAGTCCGAGGCCGCCGGCTCGGCCGCCGGCACCGGCGTGCGCTGCGCAGCCAGCAGGCGCATGCGCAGGATTTCGGGCGGCGGAAGGCTGGCCAGCGCACCCTTGAGGCGCACCAGACGAACGCCGGCGCTCTTGAGCATGCGGTTCTTTTCGCTGGCGTCCCGATCCGGCCCGCCTGCGGCCGGGTCCTTGAAGGCGTCGACCTCGAACGCGAACAGCGGCTTGCCGTCGTCGGCGCAGACCAGGAAGTCGACCTGCTGCTCCAGCAGGCGCTGCTGGGCCGCCAGGCGGTCGCGCGTGCGCCGCACCGCCAGAAAGCTGGCCAGTCGCGGCCGGTACAGCACCACGCCGTCGCCGAAGGCCTGCTGCAGGTAGCGCAGCAGTTCGACCTGGCGCTCGGTGATCGCCGGGGTCTGGCCGAAGCGGTCGGCGCTGGCGTCGTAGTTTCGGGCGGCGCGCCCGCGGCGCCAGGAGCGGCGCACCATGGCCCACAGCAGCATCAGCGCCAGCAGCGCCACGCCGGTGCTGAGCAGGGGCAGCCAGGGCCCGCTGTGCTGGGTCAGCCAGCCGGGCCAGCCGTTGAAGATTTCTGAGTTCATGTTCCGACTCCCTGGAGCCCGCAGCTTACGCCGCGCGCGCGGGGGGCGCCATCCCCCCAATGGTGTAGGGACGCGGGCGCCGGATGGGCGCCAGGATTCCGATCAAAAACAGGCTCTGGCGCCCAACCACCAAGCGCCAGCAGCTATTTAAATAGTAGCGACTCTGAGGGCGTGCGACCGGCTCAGCTGCTGCGCGAGATGGTGATGGAGGGGAACTTGCTGGAATAGTCCTTGGCGCGGTCGGCGATGCGGATCGCCACCTGGCGCGCGATCGCCTTGTAGCTGGTGGCCACCTGGCCGTCCGGGTCGGCCACCACGCTGGGGCGGCCCGAGTCGGCCTGCTCGCGGATCTCCAGCGCCAGCGGCAGCGCGCCCAGGTACTCGATGCCCTTGTCGGCCGCGTAGCGCTTGCCGCCGTCGGCGCCGAAGATGTGCTCCACGTGGCCGCAGTTGGAACACACGTGCACCGCCATGTTCTCCACCAGGCCCAGGATCGGCACGCCGACCTTTTCGAACATCGCCACCCCCTTGCGCGCGTCGGCCAGGGCGATGTCCTGCGGCGTGGTGACGATGACGGCGCCGGTCAGCGGCACGCGCTGGCTCAGGCTGAGCTGAATGTCGCCGGTGCCGGGCGGCAGATCGACGATCAGGTAGTCCAGCTCCTTCCAGTGGGTCTGGCGCAGCAGCTGGTCGAGCGCCTGGGTGGCCATGGGGCCACGCCAGATGGTGGCCTGATCGGGGTCGACCAGAAAGCCGATCGAGATCACCTGCACGCCGTGGTTGGTCAGCGGCTCCATGGTCTTGCCGTCCAGGCTCTCGGGTCGGCCGCTGAGACCCATCATGATCGGCATGCTGGGGCCGTAGATGTCGGCGTCCAGGATGCCCACGCTCGCGCCCTCGGCGGCCAGCGCCAGCGCCAGGTTGACGGCGGTGGTGCTCTTGCCCACGCCGCCCTTGCCCGAAGCCACGGCGACGATGTTCTTCACCCCCGGCAGCAGCGGCACACCGCGCTGCACGGCATGCGCCACCACCCGGGTGATGATGTTCACCGATACGTTGCCGACCCCGCCGAGCGTGCGCACGGCCGCCACCAGCGCCTGACGCAGGGCAGGCATCTGACTGCGGGCCGGGTAGCCGAGCTCGATGTCGAAGGACACGTCGCCACCGCTGATCTGCAGGTTCTTCAGCTGTCCGGTGGAGACGAAATCCTGCTGGGTATTGGGGTCGAGCACGGTCGCCGCCGCGCGCCGCACGTCTTGCTCGAGGATGGTCATGGTGTTGGCCCGGTGTCGAATCAGCCGCTAGTCTAGTGCAGTGTTTCGCGCTGTCAGGTACTTGTGGCGAGTCGCCAAGGGGCCCGCTGCGCGGCGCGGTCGCCGCACCATGCCCGGGCCCGGCGCGAGGCCATCGCGCGCTTCTTCGGCTGGGGCGACACCTAAAATGATGGGTTTTGCCGCGCCCATCGCGCCCGCTGCCATGACCGCCCGCCAGCTCTTTGTCACCACCGCCCTGCCATACGCCAACGGCAAGTTCCACATCGGCCACATCATGGAATACATCCAGGCCGACATCTGGGTGCGCTTCCAGCGCATGATGGGCGCCGAGGTGAATTTCGTCGGCGCCGACGACGCGCATGGCGCGCCCATCATGATTGCGGCCGAAAAGGCCGGCAAGACGCCCGAACAGTTCGTGGCCGACATCGCCGCCGGCCGCCAGCAGTACCTGGACGGTTTTCTGATCGGCTTCGACAACTGGCACAGCACCCACAGCCCGGAAAACACCGCCATCTCGCAGGCGATCTACACCGACCTGAAGGCCGCCGGGCTGATCGAGAGCCGCACCATCGAGCAGTTCTACGACCCGCAGAAGGGCATGTTCCTGCCCGACCGCTTCATCAAGGGCGAGTGCCCCAACTGCCACTCCAAGGACCAGTACGGCGACAACTGCGAGGTGTGCAGCGCCGTCTACGCACCGACCGAGCTGATCGAGCCGTACTCGGCGCTCACCGGCGCCCGGCCCGAGCTGCGCACCAGCGAGCATTTCTTCTTCCGCCTGTCGGACCCGCGCTGCATCGAGTTCCTGCGCGGCTGGACCGAGCGCCTGCAACCCGAGGTGGCCAACAAGGTGCGTGAGTGGATCGAGCCGGGCGCGGACGGCCAGCCGAAGATGGGCGACTGGGACATCTCGCGCGACGCGCCGTACTTCGGCATCCCGATCCCGGACGCCCCGGGCAAGTACTTCTACGTCTGGCTGGACGCCCCCATCGGCTACCTGGCCAGCCTGAAGAACCTGCTGGACAAGCGCGGCCAGGACTGGGCCGCCTACATGGCCAACCCGGCGCTGGAGCAATACCACTTCATCGGCAAGGACATCATCACCTTCCACACGCTGTTCTGGCCCGCCATGCTCAAGTTCAGCGGCCGCAAGGTGCCCGACAACGTGTTCGTGCACGGCTTTCTGACCGTCAACAACGGCGAGAAGATGAGCAAGAGCCGCGGCACCGGGCTGGATCCGCTCAAGTACCTCGAACTGGGCATGAACCCCGAGTGGCTGCGCTACTACCTGGCCGCCAAGCTGTCGGGGCGCAACGAGGACGTCGATTTCAACGCCGACGACTTCATGGCGCGCGTCAACGCCGACCTGATCGGCAAGTTCGTCAACATCGCCTCGCGCGCGGCCGGCTTCATCAGCAAGCGCTTCGGCGGCCGGCTGGGCGAGGTCGCCCCCGACGGCGACCAGCTGCTGAGCCACCTGCGCGACGCCGTGCCCCAGCTCACCACGCTGTACGCCGAGCGCGACTACGCCAAGGTGGTGCGCGAGGTGATGGCGCTGTGCGACCGCGTCAACGCCTACGTCGACCAGAACAAGCCCTGGGAGCTGGCCAAGCAGGCCGGCATGGAAGCGCGCCTGCACGACGTGTGCAGCTGCTGCATCGAGGCCTTCCGCATCCTGGCGATCTGCCTCAAGCCCATCCTGCCGCGGCTGGCGGCCGAGGTGGCGGTGTTCACCATGACGCCGCCCGAGTGCTTCGACGACGCCCTGCGCCCGCTGGGCGCGGGCGCGCAGATCGGCGAGTACAAGCACCTGATGCAGCGCGTGGACAGCAAGCAGCTGGATGCACTTTTTGAGCCTCCGGCGCCCGCCCCGCAAGCGCTGGCAGCTATTAAATCGATAGCTACCGAAAGCCCCCTCGTGCCGGGCGGCGAGGCGCTGGCGCCCACCATCGGCATCGACGACTTCGCCCGGGTCGATCTGCGCATCGCCCGCATCGTCGAGTGCCAGGCGGTCGAAGGCTCGACCAAGCTGCTGCGCCTGACGCTCGACGCCGGCGAGGGCCGCACGCGCAACGTGTTCAGCGGCATCGCCAGCGCCTACCGGCCCGAGCAGTTGCAGGGCAAGCTCACCGTGCTGGTGGCCAACCTGGCGCCGCGCAAGATGAAATTCGGCGTCAGCGAAGGCATGGTGCTGGCCGCCAGCCACGCCGACGAAAAGGCGCAGCCCGGCATCTTCGTGCTCGAGCCCTGGCCGGGCGCGCAGCCCGGCATGCGCGTGCGCTGAACGCGGCGCCG
>Ga0209604_1001026_pt1 | contig 23775 bp, 22 predicted proteins | sample AD_UKC097_MetaG_FD_184405 | JGI IMG/M metagenome (GOLD analysis project Ga0209604, IMG submission 184405) | Active sludge microbial communities of municipal wastewater-treating anaerobic digesters from USA - AD_UKC097_MetaG (SPAdes) (version 2) | ecosystem: Engineered > Bioreactor > Anaerobic >... | reverse complement strand
GGAAGCATACATGACCAGGATAAACGACGGAGGAGAAAACGAGCGGAGATATGATGAAAAGGAAGTCGTCCTCATAAAAGATCTTCTTCAAAAAGGACTATCGGTGAACCTGCGTGGCAGGATCATCGGAGCGTTGTTTGAGAAATACATTTCGCGGAACCAGGAGGAATTTGCCAACGATCTGTACCTGGGTCGGCAAGATCTGTCAGCGATGATGGATGAGGAGATGTTTATCGGAAGCCATGGTTACGATCACGTTTGGCTGAATACGCTGACATGTGAAGATCAGAATAGGGAATATGACCGGGGGATCGAATTTATGAAAAGCATGGGATGCTGCAAGGATGGTGTGGTATTTTCTTATCCATACGGCGCTTTCAACGACGATACAGTAGCCTTGTTAACCGAAAAACGTGTTGAAGCGGCATTTACCTCAAGGTGCGGGCTGGCAACCTGCAATAAAGAAAACAGATTTACGATCCCAAGGCTCGACACCAACGACCTGCCAAAGAGCTGTTGCGCTGATCCGTGCGCGTGGACGGCCGATGTTATGGATGAACAGTAAAAGTCTGGCGAGATACCGATGCCTTTGAAACATGATGAAGTAAAGCTGTATTCCGAGTTGTTCCGTTCCCTTGAAGAAAGGGAACCGATCCTTAGCGCCTGGAGATATCATTGCGATTCTCCCAAGCTATCGTTGAAAAAGAAGATAGTAACGACCTTGGCGGATCTTAAGAAGAAAGGGGCATCATACCTGTCGACGCTTCAATCGCCGAAGTCGGGACAGGTCGTCGTATTACTGTTGAGAGATTCTCCCGCGACTTCCGGAATGCTTCTGCCAATCATGAGAAGCCTATGTCAGATTCAAGCACCCGCGTTCCTTATCGTGAACGGAAACACGAAACACTATCTTCAACAAGGATTACATTCAGGATATGCTACGGTAAATCAGCTGCTGTGCTCCGTTCTTAAAAGTACTGAAGTAAAGCGGATAGAGAACAAGGCTGAAGAATATCAGAAAGAACTTATGAAAGTCAGCAATTCCAAAAGATTTGAGAATGCCGCAGATTGGATAGCAATGGGCTTAAAAGCGAAAGAAGTGTCGAGAATATATTTTGGGGCACTTAACTTTATTTTAACTGATACGGATCTGGGGGCTTTTGATAAAGGGATTCTATTGGGTACATCAAAGCAAAGCTGCAGTGCGATACTGCAGCATGGTTTTTTTGATGAAAAAAATTTCCCTATACACTCAAAGAAGCATATAGATTGGGGGCCGTATTTCACGAAACAGGCGGAGCTTTACGGACATCCCGCGAACAGGTCCGTCTCCCTCGGATCCCCAAGATTTGACCGTCTTGAAGCGATAAAGCAATATCCAAGGAACGCGGAAGTATTATCCAAATTCGATATGTTGAAAAAGCCCGTCGTGATGGCCATATCCAACACCCATGCCTACGGTATTTTCAGGGAGCACCTGGATTCATATGTTGAAAGCATCGAGGAACTGCTCGACAGCGATATCACAGTGCTTGTGAGATTACACCCCGCCGAAACCGGTACTTCCTTTTACCATGACCGCCTTGGAGCGGAAAAATGCAGGAAGATAATCTTTATCAGCGCCAAAGAGGATATGTACGAAATCATGAACAAGTGCGATGTCGTATATCACACATTGTCAAGCGCCGCGATGGAGGGAATGCTCCTTGGCAAGCCTGTCCTGTGGGAGGAAGCTCCCGAAAAGAGAGCCTACATGGAGCCTCCATTGTTGGGAGGCGGGATCTTCGTTAATTCCGGTAATATTGTTGACGCTGTTAAAAGTGTCGGTCCTGAGGGCGCGGAGAGGAAAAAAGTCCTTGACTCCCAGGAAGAATTTCTTTCGATTTCGGTAGTGAACCGTGGACACGCCGCCGACGCGATAGCTGATTACATGCTTGAAAAAACATCAAAGGAAGATCCGTGAAGAAGGCTCTGGGCCACTTGCGCGTTGCCGGAGAATGCATTAAAGGTCAGACTGAAAGCAGCACATCAGGGACAGCCGCGGAATAAATGATGAGCCTCGGTAAAAGCCTTAAGCCCGAATCAGGAAAGATGAAAATGATAAACCTGGTGGGAGCTCTCGCGGGCGGAAATGCCGTTGCAACAACGATAAAGATGGTGTCGGGCATATTGACTGCCCGTCTTGTCGAACCGGCAGTCCTGGGATTATTCAACGGTATTGGGCTCGTAATGGGATATATCCCTTTCATGCATCTTGGCGTTTCAAATGGCCTTAACCGTGAATTGCCATACTATATAGGAAAAAACGAAAAGGACCGCGCGAACGAACTGGCTGCCGCCGCACAGGCGTGGATGCTGATCATCGGGCTTCTTGCCTCTATGGCTATTATGGCGGTTGCTGTTGTAAAGCTTATCTACGGGGAATATTGGGCAGCCGCCGGATGGGGCACGCATGTATTCCTGGCGTTCCTCTATTTTTACGGTACATGTTACCTGCAGACCACATTTCGGACCTCCCACGATTTTGCCTGCCTCGCGTTGATAAACGTGATACAGGCCATAGTGGCTTTGATTTTTCTCGTTCTTGTATGGATGATGAGTTTTTACGGGCTTTGTCTCAGGGCCATATTATCAATATTGATAACTACGGCACTTTTATATCTGTGGAGGCCACTACGTGTCGCGCCTCGTTGGAATGTTAAGGATCTGAAGCATCTTCTATCGGTGGGGACTCCGATATTTGTGGTGGGTCAGGTCTACGCGTGGTGGACCGTCATCAACCAGACTTTGGTCCTTTATTATACGGGAACACACGGCATGGGGCTCTATACGATGGTAACGATGACCACGGCGACTGCGGGCCTTCTCCCGCAGGCCATGGTTGAGGTGATTTATCCCCGGATGGCCGAGCGGTTCGGAAATGACAACGATGTCGGGAGCCTCTTCCGGATGGCCATGAAACCCATGCTGATGTGTGCCGCAGGGATGGCGCTGCTCGCGCTCGCGGGGTGGTGGATGGTGGGACCCCTCGTGAAGATGGTCGTTCCGAAATACATGGATGCCGTACCCGCGATGCAATGGTCGCTTCTTCAGCCGGTGGTCATGTGTTTTGCCCCCCTCAACAACATTTTCAACGTGGTGCGCCGGCAGGATATGTTCCTTGTCGCGATCCTGGCGGGAATGCTGGCTTACGGCGCAAGCCTGCTGTTTCTCACCCGCGATGGTGCACAACTTGCCGTCTTCCCGCAGGCAATGCTTGTCGGGTATTTCGTGTTCATTCTTGCTTCGTACGTGTTCTTGACCCATATCAAGCTTAAGGCTCAGAAAGCTTAGAACAACCAGCTGAAATGAGCATTAACTTGTTCAATAAGATGAGCGTGATAGAAATAGGTTATAAAATGATATCTGATATCTGCATGTCGGAGGAAAGGCATTCATGAGGGATCTTGAATTGGAAAATACGGATATTCCTGTAAAGTCGCACGTTCCTTATCAACACCTCCCGCCGATGGCCCTGGACCTCAGGGTGGCCTTCTACCTTTTCGTGGCGAGCATCGCCGCCGATAATTTCGACATAATCGCTAGGTTGTCCATTCCCCACCTGTTCGGCTTCGTTCTCCTAATAATCATAACGGTCAGGGGCAAATGGTTCTTGAAAATGCCGGACAAGACTTTCTGGTTTTTCATCGCCTACTTGGCTATTTTCGCCATGAGCGTAAAATGGATCAATCCGTTCTTTTTCGCGTATTGGCAGAAAAGGATGCTCCAGCTTACAGAGTACCTGCTCTTTTTCTGGGTATGTTCAATATTGCTGAGCTATAGACAGATAATAGAAAACGCCCTTTACGCCTTTTCATATTCCCTCATAACGATGGTTCTCCTCGCGAGGCTTCACGTCCCTGGGTTCGCCTCTGAAAAGGCTGTTGAATACTACGCAGATAGAGCAACGGTAGGAACAGCTGACCCAAACGGTTTTACGCTTTTCATGGGGATAGCCTTTCTTTTCCTGCTTGACAGGTTGATGTCCTATCATTACAAGACAGGAAAGATAAATAAATGGCTGACTATAGTGCTGATTTACATGATGACGGAGATAATCCAGGCCGGTTCTCGCGGCGGACAGCTCGCCATAGCCGGAGGATTGCTGACGATTCTGTTCACGAACCAGTATAAGATGAAAAGAAGATCGGTGATCGCGATACTCATAATCGCGCTCCTCTCCTTTACCATGATGTCTTTTTACAGCGAGAACATGTCTAAGAGATGGAAAGAAACCATAAACGAAGGATCCATGTCAAACAGGGAGAATATTTATCCCCTTTGCGTCGAAATGATCAAGAAAAAGCCCGTTCTCGGATACGGTCCCGGGGAGCATCTTTATGTTTTGGGCGGCATGATGAATTCGGAGGAGAAGGATCCCCACAATTCGTTTTTCTGGGTAATACACGAAGTAGGTTTCGTAGGAGGGATACCCTATATGATCGGGTTCATCCTGTGCGGAGTGCTGGCCTTTAAGAAAAGAAAAAAACCCTTCGGTTCAATAGCGTTAGCTTTGTGGGTCTTAATTTTGATAGGTAGCCTTGACCTTTCCCTGATATACCGGAAAAGCACCTGGTTCATTCTGTCATTGGCAGCTTCGGATGAATTGTAGCGGAAGGTATTCATGGACTATATCAAAAGTAGCGCGATCGAGGGACAATGACTAAAGTATTCCTTTTTACTTCTTCATATCCCTACAGCCTGGCGAAAGAAGAAACTTTCCTCCGGCCGGAACTGGAGCATATCAAAAGCAGATTCTCCATAACCGTCATACCGTTGAGATCGGGGGGTGGCATCTTCGATGTCCCCGACAGTATTGAAGTCAGGACAGGGTACGCGGACAGCCACAATAGTATTAAAAAAAGGATATGCGGATGCCTGAGATCTTCATTCACGCTTCCTTTCTGGAAACTGCTCGCAGGCGAATTATTCAGAAATCCAAAGATAGCCGTCTGCCCTGCCGCTATGAAAAAGATCGTGATCCACCTTTATTTCGCCATCTCGCTTATGAAATGGATGAAACGAAATATAACCACACCTGAATTGAACGGCAACGACAAGGATGTCTATTATTCTTTCTGGTTCGACAGCGCCACTACGGCTCTTTGTCTTCTTAAAAAGAACGGCCTGAAAGGAAAAGTCGTCACGAAGGCCCACGGATTCGATCTTTATGATAAGGTTCAGCCGCTCTGCGTGATCCCCTTCAGAAGAATGGCGCTTGAAATACTGGACCGGGTTCTGTTCATTTCCAGGAACGGCCTCGAATACATGAGCGCGAAATACCCGGAACACAAGGGAAAATACCTTTATTGCCCCATGGGGGTGAATGACCGGAAAATCATGTGCGGTCCATCAGGCGACGGAGTCTTCAGGATAGTATCGTGCTCATCTCTCGTTCCCGGGAAAAGAGTGGACCTCATAATACGGGCGCTGGCGGAACTTGGAAATAAGAACAGGGACATAAAATGGGAGTGGCTGCATATTGGCGACGGACCTGAAATGGAGCGATGCCGGGAGATCTCCGCCAGGGAAGTTCCCGATAATGTCGCCGTGAGATATCTGGGCTATCTCAGCAACGTGGAGGTGTTCAAATTATACCAGGAAACGCCTTTGGACCTTTTCATTCTGCTCAGCGCGTCCGAAGGAAGGCCTGTCTCGCTCATGGAAGCCGCGAGCTGCGGCTTGCCGATAGTAGCGACCGATGTGGGGGGTGTCGGGGAACTGGTCAAACACGGACGCAACGGCATGCTGCTGCCTCCCGACACTGCACCGGGAGATGTGGCGGAAGCATTGATGTCCTTGAGGTCCGACGAGAACACCTTGAAAAGAATGAGAAAAGAAAGCAGGATTATATTCGATGAAACGGCAAACGCCTCAAAGAATTACGCGTATCTTTCGGACTGCCTCGAGAGCTTGTCAAGAAGCGCCGTGTAGGATCCGGAAGAAAGAGGAATGATGAGCAAGAGAATATCGATAATAGATTACGGGCTTGGAAACATCAAGTCGGTAGTCAACATGTTCAGGAAGATCGGAGCGGAAGTCGAGGTAGTCGGCGACCCTGACGGGATCATCCGTTCAGAAAAGCTCATTCTCCCCGGCGTCGGGGCTTTTGACCTTGGCATCAGCAACATCGTTGAGAGAAGGATGCTTCAATCCCTGAACCAAAAAGTGCTGGAGGAAAAAATACCGGTCCTGGGGATATGCCTGGGAATGCAGCTATTCGCCAATAAAAGCGAGGAGGGCGACGGCCCCGGATTGAACTGGATCGATGATCGCGTCCGAAGGTTCACCATTCCCGCCGCCGCCGCCGCTCTGAGGGTGCCTCATATCGGATGGAACGAGGTCAAGCCGGTTAAAGATCATTTCCTCTTCGAGAACATACCGTCTCCAATGCGCTTCTATTTCGTCCACTCCTACCACTACAGCGGGGAGAACCGGGATATTCTCATCGGATCGGCGGAGTACGGATATGAATTTCCAGCCGTGATAGCCAGGGATAATATCATGGGAGTGCAGTTCCATCCCGAGAAAAGCCATGTGTTCGGGATGACCCTCTTAAAGAATTTCGCGGAAGGATGCTAGATGTTCAGGCCCAGGGTCATGCCGATGCTTCTGCTTCACGACAGGGGGCTCGTAAAGACGAAGAAATTCGGCAGGGCGGTCTATCTTGGAGATCCCATCAATACGGTAAAAATATTCAACGACAAGTGCGTGGATGAGATAATCATAGCTGACATCGACGCCACGGCACGGAAAAGGGACCCCGATTATTCCTACATAGAGGAGATCGTCAGCGAAGCGTTCATGCCCGTCTGCTATGGCGGAGGCGTCACTCGGCTGGATCAGATGTCCCGGCTGTTTTCCCTTGGGGTGGAAAAAATCTCCGTCAGCGCCGCCGCTGTTGAGGATTGGCGGTGGCTGGGTGAGTGCGCCAAAAGATACGGCAGCCAGGCCATAGCGGTAACTCTTGACGTTAAGAAGAGCTTCCTGGGGAGCGCGAAACATATCGTCACGAACAATGCCAGGAGAAATACCGGTCAAAAAGCGCAGGAGATCGTAAAGGAATTGGAAAATACCGGCGTCGGAGAGCTCATTATAAACGACGTCGACAGGGACGGAATGATGATCGGCTATGACCTGGATTACATACGGACGATCACTTCGATCGTCAGCATTCCGGTGGTGGCGGTCGGCGGCGCCGGAAGCCTGGAGGACATGAAATCGGTGATCGAAGTCGGAGGAGCGCACGCCGCGGCCGCCGGAAGCCTTTTCGTTTTTTACGGTAAAGGAAAGGGCGTGCTGATAAATTACCCGGACCAGGACAGGTTGAAGAGGCTATTCGAAGGAGAAGCTCATGGGAGCTGAATATCAGCGATGCGTCCGCTGCTTGATGGACACTACTGACAGCGATATAACGTTCGATGGCGACGGGGTTTGCAGTTATTGCCATTATTACGACGAGAAGATAAAACCGAACATATACCGGAGCGGGGAGAGCGACGAATTCCTCCGCCGGAGGTTCGAACAGATAATCGGCGAGGGGCGGAAAAAGGAATACGACTGCATCCTCGGACTCAGCGGCGGAATAGACAGCAGTTACATGGCTTTGAAGATAAAGGACTTCGGGCTTAGGCCTCTCGTCGTACACGTGGACGCGGGATGGAACAGCGAAGTGGCAGTGAACAACATAAGGGCGATCATCGACTGTTGCGGTTGGGAACTGCATACCATCGTGATCGATTGGCAGGAGATGAAAGACCTTCAGGTCGCCTATTTGAAAAGCGGCGTTGCCAACCAGGATGTTCCCCAGGACCACGTCTTTTTCTCGTCGCTTTATTCATACGCCGTCAGGCACGGCGTCAAGCACGTGCTGAGCGGAGGGAATTACGCCACCGAAGCGATATTCCCTTCTTCCTGGCATTACACCGCGATGGACGGGAAAAACCTGAGAACCATACATGGAAGGTTCGGATCGAGGAAGATCGACCATCTTCCGATAATGAAACTCAGCAGTTACTATTTTTATTACCCGATGGTGAAGGGGCTCAAGGTGTTCAGGCCGCTAAATTTCATGCCCTACGACAGGAACATCGCGGAAAACGAGCTGAGCAAGATCGGATTCAAGAGCTACGGCAGCAAGCATTGCGAGTCAATATTCACGAAGTTCTTCCAAAGACATTACCTGCCGATCAGGTATGGCTTCGACAAGAGGATCCCCCACCTCTCGAGCATGATCCTCTCCGGATCGATCTCCAGGGATCAGGCCATGGAAGAATATTCCAGGCCTCTCTACGATCCCAGGGAGCTGGAGGAGGATATCCTGTTCATAAAGAAGAAACTCGACCTGAGCGATGAAGATTACAGGCAGATCATGGACGCTCCCAAAAGAAACGCGAATGAATTCACCTCCGACGAAAAGTTTTACAGGTTCGTCAAATCGGTTCAGGTGTGGATCGAAAACAGGTATTCGGTATCGCTGAAAAGGTACTCATGAGCCGCAACCTGGTATGCCACATAACTACCGTTCACTTGCCCAACGATGTGAGGATATTCCACAAGGAGTGCAAGACTCTGCGACGGGAAGGCTATGAAGTCAGCCTGATCGTCCCGCAGTCCGGAGAACGGGATGCCGACGGAATAAAGGTTGTAGGGCTGCCCGAAACGGCCGGCAGGTGGAAAAGATTTTTCGTGCTGCCGTCGCTTGCCTTCAGGAAAGCGCAAGAGGTTGCCGCCGATCTCTACCATATACACGATCCCGAACTGATACCGCTGGGCGCAAGACTGAAGAAGTCGGGCAGGGTCGTTGTGTTTGACATACACGAGGATATCGGCCAGCAGATGCTTTCCAAGAGTTACATCCCCGGGATTATAAGGCCGCTGGCATCATTTTGCTACGGGGTCTATGAGCGAAGGACGCTGAGAAAGTTCGACGGGCTTGTGTGCGCGACCAACCATATTTGGGAGAAATACCGCAGGCTCAACATGAACACCATAACCGTGAACAATTATCCGATAATAGAGGAGTTCGGCCAAGCGAATAGTTGGGATAAAAGGGAGGATGGCGTAGCATACATAGGCAACATGACCAGGATAAGGGGCATTTATGAAATGGTGAATGCGGTAGAGAACCTGGAGGTCACCTTGCACCTCGCGGGTGAGTTCGAAAATGACCGCATGAGAGCCGAATTGGAACGCATGCCTGGATGGAAAAAGGTCAGGTACCACGGGAAATTGAACCGTCAGGAAATTGTCAGGCTCCTGAACAGGGTCAAGATCGGACTGGTCGTGATATGGCCCGAACCCAACTACGTGAACGCCCAATCCACAAAGATGTACGAATACATGATAGCAGGCATCCCGGTGATCGCTTCGGATTTCCCTCTCTGGAGATCTTATGTCGATTCAATAAACTGCGGCTTGTGCGTCGAACCCAAGGACGCTCAAAGGCTTGCGGCCGCAATAGAAAGCCTGATGAAGGATCAGAAAAAAGCGGAGGAGATGGGAAGGAACGGCAGAAGAGCCATCGAACGCGACGCCAACTGGGACAACGAGGGAAAGAAACTTGCAGCCCTGTACAGGGATCTGCTTTCATAGGCGTCGACGGTTCTGGGGCGCTCGCGGACCGGGCACGCGAATGTCAGCGAAAAATTCTAATGGGGAGGCCGAAATAATGCTTAAAAACGTAAAGAAGGTGATGATCCTGGCGCCGCATACCGACGACGGGGAGTTCGGATGCGGAGGAACCATCGCCAAGTTGGTTGAAAAAGGCGCCCTTGTGTATTACGTGGCGTTTTCTTCTGCTGAGAAATCGGTTCCCGCCGGATTCCCCCGGGACATTTTGAAGAAAGAAGTGAAAAAGGCGACGCTGAAGCTGGGGATAAGGCCCGACAACCTCATACTGCTGGATCATGAAGTCAGGTGTTTCCCGTCTCAGAGGCAGGAGATCCTGGAAGAAATGATCAAACTGAAAAAGAAGATTTCGCCCCAACTTGTCTTCCTTCCTTCGATCAACGACACTCATCAGGATCACCGCACCATAGCGGAAGAGGGCTTCAGGGCATTCAAGGACTGCGCGATGCTGGGGTACGAAGTGCCCTGGAACAACCTGACCTTCACAACGAACGGCTTTTCGGCCCTGGACGAGAAACAGGTGTCAAGGAAGATAGACGCGCTCAAGTGCTACCGATCCCAGGCGTCGAGGCAGTATTCATCGGGCGAATTCATCAGGAGCCTTGCCAGGACACGGGGGACCCAGATAGGGACGAAGTACGCGGAAGCGTTCGAGGTGGTAAGATGGATAATATGAATTTCGACAAGGTATACAATGAAATGTTCTCCAACAACGAACATTTCAAGGACGTTTACCTGAACAGGCGGGGCAAGCTCTATTCGAAAATACTCGATATCGCAGGCAGCCTGGGTGTTTCGTCTATGCTGGATATCGGCTGCGCCTATGGACTTCTCGTCGAAGAGGCCAACAGGAAGGGGCTTGATTGCTGGGGAATGGACCTTCAGATCGACGAGCTTAAACGTATCCATAAGACCCTTCCGCTCTCGTCGGAAAAATTCATCTACGGGACGATCGAAGACAGGGGAGTCGTGTCGCTGATAGGACAAAAAGGGTTCGACGCCATTTTGCTGCTGGATACGCTCCGTTCTCTGGGCGACCCCGGAGGTCTGGCGTGCCTGACCCCGCGTTATATAATAATAAAGGACGCCTGCGATAATGCCAGGATAAGGAAGAGGCCTCAGGAGACGATCCTCCGGGTAAAACTTTACAGCCCGGCAAGCCTGCTTGAAACCTTTCCGGGCTATCACATAAGGACGATATACCCCTCCAGGTTCCTCTTCAGGATAAACAGCCCCTCAGCGGTGACCTGCGCTCTGATCAACAGCGTATTTCCCACATACTGCGTTGTGCTGGAGAAAAACAAGCCATGATCATAGCCGTCCATCAGCCGAACTACATCCCCTGGCTGGGCTATTTCAACAAGATCCTTAAGGCCGATATCTTCGTTTTCCTTGACAATGTACAGTTCAGCAAGAACAGTTATATCAACCGGGTTCAGATCGCGGGGCATAACGAACCGATGTGGCTCACCCAGCCCGTCTCGATGAAAGGAAAGTTCGGGGACTTGATTAGCGAAGTGACTTTCGCAGATGACAAGTGGAAGGAAAAACACAGGAAGACCATAGAGCAATACTACCGGAAACACCCCTATTATGATGTAGTCGGGGAGCTCCTGGACAAATATGGAACTGAGGGCAGGCGGGACCTTTCGGAATTCAACATTGAGCTCAACAGGGCTGTCTGTATGGCGTTGAAGCTTGAAACAAAGACCGTCGTGTCGAGCGAGCTGGGGCTACCCGAGTACGATGATCCAACCGAAAGGCTGGTGGGGATAGTCAGACATCTGGGCGGAAAGACTTACCTCTCAGGCAGGGGAGGCGCCAAGTACCACGAAGAGAAGCTTTTCGAGGAGAACGGAATAAGGATCGAATACACTAATTCGGCGATAAAACCATACGCGCAATTTAAAAGGGAACAGTTTATCGGAGGACTTTCGGTCCTCGACGCGATCTGCAACGTGGGCGTCGAGGGCGTCAGGGAGCTCCTCTCCGGGTCCTGATGAGACTGCTTGTCGTAAATCACTACGCCGGATCCCCCGAAATGGGAATGGAGCTCCGTCCGTATTACCTCGCGAGGGAATGGAAAAAGATGGGACATGAAGTGATGATAGTCGCGGCCTCCTATTCCCATTTGCGGGCGCATCAGCCGGAACAGGCTGAAACTCTCAAAAGGGAGACCCGCGAGGGCGTGGACTACCTATGGATAAGAACTCCCGTATACAGAAAGAACAACGTGAAGAGGTTCGTGAATATAGCGGCGTTCGTTGCCAAGCTGTTCAGGTACGGGAAAAAGATCGCCGACGGTTTCGCGCCTGACGCGGTGATCGCCTCGTCCACTTATCCGTTCGATGTCCCTGCAGCGGAAAGGATCGCGAGAAGGGCCGGCGCCAAGCTCGTATTTGAAGTACATGACCTGTGGCCGCTTTCTCCGATGGAACTTGGAGGGATGTCAAAATGGAATCCCTTCATTGTCGCCACCCAGGCCGGGGAAAATTACGCTTGCCGGAACGCGGACAAGGTCGTGTCGATATTGCCCCTCGCGAAAGATCACTTGATAAGCCACGGCATGAAGGAAAAAAACTTCGTGCACGTTCCGAACGGCATTCCGGAAGATGGATCCCATGCAGGAGGAAAAAGCATCCCGGAACTTCATTTGAAGAGTCTTTTGAAGTTCAGGAACGAGGGACGCTTTCTCGTGGGCTATTTCGGTTCCCACGCGCCTTCTGATGATCTGGAAAACCTTTTGAGGACGGCAGGGTTGATGAAAAATGAGAAGGTCTGCTTCATAATGGTCGGGGAAGGGCCGGAAAAACAGTCACTCAAGGCGTCGGCCGAAAAGATGAAGCTTGATAACGTGGCGTTCCTTCCTTTCGTGCCCAAGTCCGTTGTCGGGGATCTCATGAAGGAGATGGATGCCCTTTACATCGGATGGAAAAAGAGGAACCTTTACAGGTTCGGCATCAGCCCGACCAAGCTCATGGACTACATGGTTTCGGGGAGACCGGTCATCAACGCTATCAAGGCCGGCAACAACCTGGTGGAAGAGGCCGGGTGCGGGATATCGACCGAACCCGAAGACCCTGCGTCTCTCAGGGACGCGATACTCGGAATGATCCGCCTGTCTGATGAAGAGAGGCGGGAAATGGGAGCCCGGGGGCGGAACCATGTCCTCGGGAGGTATTCTTATCCCAAGCTGGCCGAGGATTTTATCAGAGGGATCAGCTGAAAATGGTTAAAAACGAAAAAAGGGCGAAGCTCGCGACAGTTGTGGGAACCAGGCCTCAGTTCATCAAGGCGATGCCGCTTTCCGCGGCGCTGAAGGATCAAGGATTCGAAGAATGCCTGATCCACACAGGCCAGCATTACGATTACGAAATGTCGGAAGTGTTCTTCAGGACCATGAAGCTGAGAGAACCTGATTACAACCTTGACGCAGGATCGGCATCCCACGGGGCTCAGACCGGACGGATGCTAGAAAAGATGGAAGCGGTCCTTTTGAAGGAAAAGCCCGCCGCGACGATTGTTTATGGCGACACGAATTCGACCCTCGCGGGTGCCCTTGCCTCGGCAAAGCTTCATATACCTGTGTTTCACGTGGAGGCCGGCCTCAGGTCATTCAACCGGGATATGCCTGAGGAGATAAACCGGGTCCTGACCGATCACGTCTCGGAACTGCTTTTCGCTCCCTCCGACAAGGCCGTCGAAAACCTGGCGGCCGAAGGGCTCTCACGCAATGTTTTCAGGACGGGGGATGTGATGTACGACGCTTTCACCCTCTTCAGGGAAAAGTATTCAACCCGGGCGTCGGGTCTTTTGAAAACTCTCCATTTGACAGGGATCAGCTACGGAGTCGTCACGATCCACAGGCAGGAGAACACAGATAATGATAGAAAATGGAAGAACATCATCAGGGGGCTGAAAGACCTTGGAAAGTCGGGCGTCCGTCTCGTCTGGCTTGTTCATCCGCGGACCGGGGGGAAACTGAGGGACGACGGTTTCAGGAACATAGACCTGATAAAGCCCCTATCATATTTTGACATGCAGGCGCTCCTGTCCCGCGCGAAAATAGTCATTACCGATTCAGGAGGGCTTCAGAAAGAAGCCTATTTCCACCGAATTCCCTGCGTGACTCTTAGGGATGAAACCGAATGGGTCGAACTGCAAGCCGCGGGAGTGAACCGCGTCGTGGGTACCGATCCGGGGAAAATAGTCGGCGGCGCGCTGGAAGCGCTCCGGGAAAAGAAGAGCTTCGCCATCCCGTTGTTCGGGAACGGGAAAGCAGCGAGAGATATTGTCGGGATCGTTAAAAAGCACGTGAGAGAGAGGTGAAAAGTGACAAAAGACTACTATGTCCATCCTACGGCGATTGTCGATGATCCCTGCGAGATCGGGGAAGGGACCAGGATCTGGCATTTCAGCCATGTCATGAAAGGGGTCAAGATCGGTAAAGGCTGTATTTTCGGCCAGAACTGTCATGTGGCCGAGAATGTCGTGATCGGCAACTACGTGAAGGTTCAGAACAATATCTCGATCTATACGGGCACCGAAATCGAAGATTTCGTGTTCCTGGGCCCTTCATGCGTCCTGACCAACGTCACCAATCCCCGAAGCGAGATAAACAGGCACAGCCTGTATGAGAAAACCCTTTTAAAACGAGGATCCACGATAGGGGCGAACGCTACCGTAGTGTGCGGCGTAACAATAGGCATGTACGCTTTTGTCGCCGCGGGCACCGTGGTGACCAGGGATGTTCCCGATTACGCGCTGATCGCTGGCGTTCCGGGCAGGATCGCCGGCTACATGAGCAGGTACGGTCACAAGCTGAAATTCGATCAGCATGGGATAGCCGTATGTCCGGAAAGCGGCCACAAGTACGAGATGAAAAACGGCACGGTGCGATGCCTTGATGTGAGCGAGAGCGAGGAGCTGGGAAAAGCAGAAACTCCGGCCTCGAGGTCATACAGGGAATTCAAGACACAGGGGTAAACGGCGCCGGCCGGACTCAATGCTCTGAAAATGTGCGAGTGGAGCAGAATAGTCGGGAACGGCGAAGTTGCAAGGGAGGTACGGGTGAGCCAATCCTCAGGGAGTCAATTCATTATATGCGAAGTGCGGCCCGAACACATCGGGATGGTCGCGGGGGTCCACCGGGAAGCTTTCGGTGACAGCTTCCTGACGATGCTGGGACGCGGCGCCGTGAGAAGATATTACGAGCTGCTGCGTAACGGTCCTTACGAGCAATCCTCCTTCGTGGCGCTATCAGAAGGGAAAGTGGTTGGATTCTGTTTCAGCGGGATCTTTACGGGAGCCACATCGACTTACCTGAAGAAACATCTGCTTTACGTGTCGGCGATGGTAATGATCAGGCCCGGGCTTGTCTTCAATTCGCTCTTTTTCCGGAGAGTGAAGACCGGCCTGAGCCTCCTGATGCCCGCGAAGCGGCCTGGCGCCGGCAAGGCGGATAAAGATGTTGCGGAATGGAGGATCCTGGCGATAGCGGTTTCCCCGGGGTGTCAGGGAAGCGGCGCCGCGAAGATGCTGATGGACATCAGCGAGCGGTCAGCGCGCGAAAAAGGGCACAAAAGGATCGGACTGACAGTGAAGAACGACAATTCAAGAGCGATAAGGTTTTATGAAAAACTCGGCTACGCCGGTGTATCGACATCCGGGGACGGCGAGTATTTGTCGATGGAAAAGGGCTTGTAGAGAGCCCGGACGAGCCCGGTAACATTTTTTTTAGGAGGATGAAATGCAGGTCCCTTTTTTCAGGCCAAACATCGCGCAAGCTGAAATAGAGGAAGTCCTCGATACCCTGAAGTCGGGCTGGCTGACCACGGGCCCCAAGACGAAGCGCTTTGAAGAAGAGTTCGCGAGGCAAGTGAAGGCTCCCAATGCCATCGCATTGAACTCCTGCACGGCCGCGCTCCATCTGGCGATGGAAGCCCTCGACCTTCGGAATGACGAGTGTGTACTGGTCCCGACGATGACATTCGCGGCCACGGCGGAGGTAGTCCGGTACATGAACGCCGAACCGGTCCTTGTGGACGTAAAGCCTGACACGCTTCATTTGGACCTGGAGGACGCGGAGAGAAAAGTGAAGGCCCAGGGAAGAAAAGTCGCGGGCATCATTCCGGTCCACATAGGCGGCAACATGGTGGACATGAAAAAAGTCAACGATTTCGCGGGGAAGCATTCCCTGTGGGTGGTCGAAGATGCGGCCCACAGCTTTCCGGCATCCTGGAGGGAAAAGGAAAGCGGCGACTGGCGCATATGCGGGCAGGGGGAATCCAGGGTCACCTGTTTTTCCTTCTATGCCAACAAAACCATCACAACGGGAGAGGGAGGGATGGCGACGACCCATGACGCGAAGCTAGCCGAAAGGATGCGAGTCATGTCCCTTCACGGAATTTCGAAGGACGCCTGGAAGAGGTTCAGCTCCGCCGGCAGCTGGTATTACGAGATCGTCGCGCCCGGGTTCAAGTACAACCTGACCGACCTCGCCTCGTCCATCGGCATTCACCAGCTCGCGAAGGCCGAAGAAATGAGGCTGGACAGAAAAAGGATCGCTGAGCGGTACATGGATGGCCTCGGGGACTGCTCGGCGATCTCGCTACCGCCCAGCCCGGAAAACAGGGTGCACAGCTGGCACCTGTTCTATATCAGGCTCAATACGGAGGAGCTATCCATTGACAGGGCCTCATTCATCGACAGGTTGAAGGAACGCGGTATCGTGACATCGGTCCACTGGATGCCGCTCCACCTTCATCCTTATTACAGGGAAAAGTACGGCTACAGGGAAAACGATTTCCCGCAGGCTTCCGCGGTCTGGAAAACGCTCGTAAGTCTGCCGATATATCCGGGCATGAGGCAGGAAGAGACGGACTATGTCATCGACAACATCAGAGACCTTTGCGAAAAACACTCCTCCAAATAAGGGCCTTCCGCAATGGGTGAGCTGCATTTCATCCTTTGCCGGGCTGATCTGCCTTTCGCCGCTCCTGGCAGCTGCTTGCGCGGTTATCAAGGTGTCGTCTCCCGGCCCCGTTCTTTTCCGTCAAAAAAGGATGGGAATGGGAGGCAGGGAATTCACGCTGTATAAATTCAGGACGATGAGGAACTCAGGCGAAGGTTTGAAGATAACCCCGAAAGGCGACCCCAGGATAACCCTTGCTGGAAAGATCCTCAGGAAAACGAAGATCGACGAACTGCCGCAGCTAATGAACGTGGTAAAAGGCGACATGGCGCTAGTGGGGCCGAGACCGGAAGTAAGGGAATACGTGGAGATGCACCCTGACCTCTGGGCGGAAGTCCTCAGAGTAAAGCCCGGAATCACCGATCCAATTACCCTGAGGTTAAGGAACGAAGAAGAACTGCTTGCCCAAAGCGACGACCCCGAAAAATTCTATAAGGACCACCTTAGCCTGTACAAGCTGAACGGATATTTGAGATATATCAGGACGAGGAGCCCGTCGGGCGACCTCAAGTTAATCATCAGGACGCTCCTCGGAGTGGCGATTCCGGGGATGAACCCGGTTCCCGACATGGAAGAGATCAACAGGGGATAGGCAATGGAAGAGAAGAACAGTTCAAAACGCTCCGGTTTCAGGGATATCATCGAGTTGAACTCGGTCCGCTATTGCGGGATATTCTCCCTTGACGCGGTCCTCGTGTTCCTGGGATTCATGATTGCTTACTATCTCAGGTTCGAAGGGGCTGTCCCTGTGGACCATAAAGTCATACTGTGGCGCCTGCTGCCGTGGCTGCTGAGTGCGAGGATCATCGCCACTCTCATTTCGCAGACTCACAGGTGGTCCTTCAGGTACGCGGGGTTCCACGACGGGATAAGGTTCATAGGTTCGATGGTGATCGGAACGCTGCTTTTCCTGTCGTCCGTCATCATCATCCAGCTTCCGTATCCTCCCCGGTCGGTGGTCGCGCTGGAGTTCTTCCTGTCCTCGGTGATGCTCGGAGGTTACAGGTTTCTTCCCAGGCTTGTCATGTATGTTTATCTGGAGAGGGAAAGGACAAAGGGCAAGACCATAAAAAGAACGATCATAGTAGGGGCAGGCAGCGCGGGAGAACTCCTTCTCAGGGACCTGAGAAGGTCCGAGGAGCATTCCTACAAGGTGGTCGGGTTCGTTGATGACAACACGTCGAAGGTGGGAAAGATAATAAGCGGCCAGAGGATCCTCGGGACCATCAACGAGCTTCCCACCATTGCCAAAAAACAGAAGATATCGGACATCCTCATCGCGATACCGAAGCTTGATCCCAAGAAGATCAAGGCGATCCTCGATATGTGCCAGAACCTCAAGTTAAGGTACAAGGTGCTTCCGGTCTCCTTCGCTTTCCTCCAGGAGAACATTAGTTCGTCAATGCTCAAGGACTTACAGCCGGAAGACCTCCTGCCGAGGGACAGCGTCCCTTTCGAGGAAAGCGAGATACAAACCCTGGTGAAGAACAGGAGGTCTCTGGTGACCGGGGCCGCTGGTTCCATAGGCAGTGAGATCGTCAGGCAGCTTGCAAAATACGGCGCGCAGACTCTCATCCTGGTGGACATCAACGAAAACGAGTTGTATTTCCTGTACAGGGATATCAAAGAGCAGTACCCCCACATGGAGATCTTCGCCGAGGTCGCGGATGTGCGCGACAGGGAGAAAATGATAGGGCTGGGCAGGAAATACCGCCCGCAGGATATTTTGCACGCGGCGGCCCACAAGCACGTGCCCCTCATGGAATGGGCGCCGGAAGAAGCTGTCAAGAACAACATTTTCGGAACAAAGAATGTCGCGGACATGGCGGCGGAATGTTCTGCCGAAAGGTTCGTCCTGATATCGACGGACAAGGCGGTCAACCCGACGAGCGTCATGGGCGTCAGCAAGAGGATCGCCGAAATGATAGTGAGGGAAAAAGGTAAGAGCGGCCCGACCTTCTTCTCGGCGGTAAGGTTCGGGAACGTGCTCGGAAGCGCCGGATCGGTGGTCCCCCTGTTCAAAAGGCAGATCGCCAAAGGCGGACCTCTTACCGTCACCCACCCCGAAATAAAAAGATATTTCATGACCATTGAAGAAGCGGTGGGGCTCGTGCTTCTGGCAGGACTTGGAAAATACGGAGAACTTTGCATTCTGGACATGGGCGAGCAGATCAAGATCATGGACCTGGCAAGGCACATGATCTCGATGGCCGGCCTGATCCCCGAGCAGGATATCAGGATCGCTTTCACCGGTTTGAGGCCGGGGGAAAAGCTACAGGAAGACCTCATGACCGAGCATGAGGAAAAAACGCAAAAAGCAAGGGACAAAGTGTTCATAGTCAAGAGCTTTCTTCCTGAGAACCTTGACTCTATGTTGTCGGAGCTCGGTACCTGCCTTGATGGTGGGAATTCCGCGACATTGAAGAGCAAGCTGGGGAAGATTGTTCCTAAATACAACAACTGATCATTTTTTCGCAAGTCATTGGTGGATTGGAACAAGAGGTTCAGAAAGGATGTGAGAATTATTCCGGTTTTGTACCCATCGAATGACGATCGCCGGAAACTAGGCATAAATCAGTTGTGGAAAGATACCAGTTTATAAATGAGAAACCGAGATGCAAGGAAGGATTGAAAGATGGTTATGAGACGTGTGATTCAAAAGACAATAGCCATTGCTTACGAGTGGTTGAGCAGACAATATAAGTTCTATTGTTACAGGAAGATTGTTGATTCAGGGCATTTATCCATGGGAAAACATTCATATGGAATCCCGCTGGTCCATCTGTATAAAGGAAGCGAGGCGAAGGTAAAGATAGGGAAATTTACTTCAATAGCGCCTGACGTGACTTTTATCACCGGCGGCATTCATCCGACAAACTGGGTGTCAACGTTCCCTTTCAGGTCAAAGTGGAAAATGGAAGGCGCAGATCAGGATGGGATGCCTGCTCAAGTTATTAAGAAAAGATTTGCGGAGCAGGTCATTTCGGACTTGCTTACATTGCAATGGTGGAACTGGGAGGATGAGTATATTTTAAGAAACGTGGAGTACCTTTCGAGCCCCAATGTCGATGAGTTTATTAAAAGGCATAAAACCGATGATTGATGACTTCACTGAAAAAAAACCGATATGTATCATTGCGCAGGAAGCGGGGGGAATTCCTAAAGGGCTGAAGGAAGGTTTTGAAAAATCAGGTTGTCCTGTGAAATTAATTATCTACAATGAATCGCTTATTGATATAAAAAGATCAATGGTTTCAAGATTGTGGCATAGGATGTCGGATCCGGGATATCAAAGAGAGTTAAAAGGAGCTTTTAATAACTGTTTTGAAATCAACATGAAGGATTTGATAGATGGGCTGTATGACGCACTAATAGTAATGCGCGGCAATTATCTTTCCAAGAACAATCGGTTAATGATTGAAAACTATATCAAGGCGCCTTTGGTTACCTGGCTATACGATCCGATAGATTCGTGCCCAATACAAAGAGAAATTGCCGAACTGGCCGATTATGTTATATGTGCAGAAGAGAGGGATTTGGCGCACTATGGGGAAAAATCGTTATGGCTGCCATTAGGCTACAACGACAATTTGTATAAAATGAGAGATTGTGAACGGGATATTGATGTGTTGATATCAGGATCTATAAACCATTGTTATAGGAAAAGAAGAAAAGTCTTGGAATTAATCGGCAATTCAAAGATCGCGGATAAGAAGAGATGTGTTTTTATCGGTTCGACAGGCTATTCTTGGAGCGATATGAATGTCAAAATCGGAAACATATTCTGGGCAGCAAAAAGAGTGACTCCTGAAGCTCTTGCAGAATATCAATCAAGAGCAAAAATTTGTATAAACATACATAGAGATGATTGCGATAAAATGATAAACCCATCTTTTTTCTCGATCCCCGGGTCGGGCTCTTGCCAAATCGCGGAGGAAAAAGGCCATTTCAGAAAATTTCTTGTTCCAGGCGTCGAATATATGGAATATATTGACGAAAAAGATATGATAAACGTAATTGAGGAACTTCTCGGGGATGAAAGAAAAAGAAATGAGATAAGCAGACATGGTCACGATAAAGTAAAAAAGGAATTCACATTGGAAGCACAGGCCTGTAAATTGAAGAAAATTATTGATGAACTAAAAGGATGAAGTGACGCCATCGAAAAACGCCAACATAGAATTCAATTGTTTTTCGTTCAAATTGTTAGGGGGCGATGTTTTAAAGAAAATGAGATATCTTATAGCCGTGATCCTTCCCAAATTGATCAAAAGAGTCCCGGAGCCCGTTAAAAATGTCGCCAAAAGGATGGGGCTGAACCGCATATATGATATGTTCTTCGACAAGTACAGTTCAGAACTGACTTTCCAGACAAGATGGGCGAAGGCTTACAACGGCAAGAGCGGGCAGCTTGAAAAAGATCTCCTCTCGTTCTGGAAACAGTATAGGTGTCTGGACAAAATAACGGAGTCCTGCGATATCGGCGATAATTCGTTGGTCCTTGACGTGGGATGCGGAATAGCCACGGTCCTGCATATACTGAAGGGAAAGCGGTTTGGGATCGACCCGCTGGCGGAAGAATACTTGAAAATGTACAAGTATCCTGCGGGCATCACCGTGGTGAAGGGCGGGGGTGAAAAAATACCTTTTCCCGACAAGTATTTTGATTTCGTTTTCTGTTCCAACGTGCTGGATCATGTCTCCGTTCCTTCATCCACCGTGGGAGAGATCCATCGGGTCCTGAGATGCGGCGGCTCTTTCATACTCGTGGTGGAGGTGTTCGGGGGGTCAGTGATCAGAGACCCGGCGCACCCGCACAGCCTGACTCGGAAAGACGTGAAAATGCTTGTGGCAGAGGGATTCGAAGTCGTTCACGAAGAATTGGTTCCCTGGCATTCCGATATCCCGGGCGAAGAAGGTTTTGTCGCCGTTTTAAGAAAAGTCTGAAAATTCAGCGATAATCAACCGAAAATGGGAGGGCATGACTGATGCACAAGGAGACCGAAGAGATCAAGGGGTTGCCGGATAACGCGAGAAGGCCTCTCAGGGAGAACGAGACTTTCAAGCCGGTCGTTCCAGACGAAACCGGGGTGGCGGAGGTCACCGGGAGGTCGGTTTCGATGGGGCTCGTCTTCTGCGCGATCTTTTCGATGGCGGCGGCTTACCTCGCGCTGAAGGTGGGGCAGGGGATCGAGGCAGCCATACCGATCTCCATACTTTCGGTCGGGCTGGGGGCTTTTTTCGCGAGGAAAAGCACTCTCCTCGAGAACGTGATAATCCAGTCGATAGGCGCCAACTCGTCACACGTCGTGGCCGGGGCGGTCTTCACCATCCCGGCGCTGTACATGCTTGCCGCGGTTCCGGGGTCGGGCGTGAGCCAGCCGACCATGTGGCAGGTAATACTGGTATCATTTCTAGGAGGCTGCCTGGGAATACTCTTCCTGATACCCCTCAGGCACCACCTGATCGTCGAGATGCACGGACAATTCCCGTGGCCCGAAGCGACCGCCACGACACAGATACTGCTGTCCGGCCAGAAGGCGGGAAAACAGGCGGGGATCCTAGCCTTGTCCGCTGCGATAGGCGCGGTCTACGACGGTATAGTGACGACATTCCACGGGATGGCGGAAACGATAACCCTCAAGACCGTCGGCTTGGGAAAGCTGCTTCAGAATAATTTCATGACCTTCCGCATGCTGAACAACGCCGCCATAATCGGGATCGGATACATAATCGGCCTCAAGTACGCCATGGTGATAGCCGCGGGGTCGTTCCTTTCCTTCTTCGTGCTGGTCCCCATGGTCTTCAAGATCGGGGCGGGCCTGCAGTCCGTCCTTCCTCCGGGGGATATCCTCATCTCGGCGATGACGCCCGACCAGGTCTTCAAGAACTATGTCAGGATCATCGGAGTCGGAGGGATAGCAGGAGCGGGCATCATGGGTGTGGTTACATCCTTCCCGTCCATGCTCAGGTCGATCTCAGCGAACATGAAGGGACTGAAGAGTGGGGAGAAGAAGACCGCTCCCTCTGAGCTCCCGAGGGTGGAGAGGAGCCTGACCGGAAAGACCGTGTTGTGCGGGACGCTGGCTTTCGTCGTCGTGGCATTCATGTTCTTCGCCTTCGGGCTCGGCATCGACAGCCCGTTCCTTCCCGCTTTCGTAGGGGTGGGGGTCGTCACCTTCATCGCGTTCCTGTTCGCGCCTGTAGCGGCCAGGGCGATCGCCATAATCGGGACCAACCCCGTCTCCGGCATGACGATGTTGACGCTTATAATCACGGGCTTCGTGATGCTTAAGCTGGGCCTTTCCGGCGGGCAGGGGATGTTCGTCACGATGATGGTGGGAGGAGTCGTCTGCACCGCTCTGGCCGCGTCGGGGGCGCTCTCCACCGACCTCAAGATCGGCCACTGGCTGGGCGCTACCCCCGCGAGGCAGCTCGCCCTGAAATTCCTCGGAACGGCGGTTGCGGCAACATTCTGCGGGATAGCCATGTGGGTCATGTCGCAGACCGATCCTTCGCAGGGTTTCGGGACGAACGCCATACCGGCACCGCAGGCTTCCGCCATGAAGGAGATCCTGGTGGGGATTTTTGGAGTCCAGAGCGGAGCCCTCAGATGGTTCTTTTTCGCGCTGGGGGTGATCCTCTCCCTGATCCTCAGGATGGTCAATGTCCCCGCCCTCGCTTTCGCTCTCGGGATGTATCTGCCGATCGAGCTGAATACGCCGGTCCTGCTTGGCGGGATCCTGAGCTATATCACGCAGAGAAAGGGGAAGAACGACACGGAGGAGATGGCGACGAAGAGGAACGATTACGGGATACTTATCGCTTCGGGCCTCATGGCAGGCGGCGCCATAATGGGGGTGATAGACGCCGTTCTGAACGCGGTCCTCATGAAGACCAGCGGCAGCCTCGCAATAAAGGAGTCATTCCATCTTCTGCCTGAAAAGCTATGGGAAGGGAACGCGGGAGAGGTTTTCGCTCTCTTGGGGGTAACGGCCCTCTGCCTCTTCCTGTTGCTCTTCGCCAGGAAAAAAGCGCGGGCGGCTGAATAGGCCGAGGTTAATATGCGGGTCATTTCTAAAGAGTCTTGACACGGGTTGTTTAAGTACTTGACAGGGGGGGGGGGGTAAGGT
>Ga0209604_1001025_pt1 | contig 23826 bp, 20 predicted proteins | sample AD_UKC097_MetaG_FD_184405 | JGI IMG/M metagenome (GOLD analysis project Ga0209604, IMG submission 184405) | Active sludge microbial communities of municipal wastewater-treating anaerobic digesters from USA - AD_UKC097_MetaG (SPAdes) (version 2) | ecosystem: Engineered > Bioreactor > Anaerobic >... | reverse complement strand
CGGCGGCCATATACCTTTTTTATTTCGAGGAGGCGGACCTTAAAGAGATATCCAGGGTGCTGAAGGCCTCCGAAGGAAAAGTGAAGACCCTTCTCTTCAGGGGAAGGGAGAAGCTGAGGGAGATCATCGTCCCCTCTTTGCAGCAGGAGTAGAAGATGGACTGCGCCGCTTTTGAAAAATGGCTTTTCGAGAACCCGAAAGAGAAGAACCTCCCCGAGGGAGCGGAAGAGCACCTGAAGGATTGCCCGAAATGCTCGGAGCTTTGGAAGATCGAGGCCGTCCTTCTCGAAGCGCCCGCTGGCCGGGAAAAGCTTTTTTTTCCGCCCCAGATGAGGAATTACCTCGTATCCCTCTCAAAAAACGAGAGGGAAAGACGATCCTCTTTCAGGACGATAATAGAGGATTCGATCATACAGGCCGTGGTTTTCGCGGTCCTTCTGGGCGGAGGAGCGGCCGCATTCCCCAAGGTGTTCGCGGCCGGGTATTTCGAGAAGCTGAAGCCCTACATCGGCCCAGTAGTCAACACGCTCGGTCCGCTATTCGAGAAGGCGCTATCGCTTTTCCAGATACCCGGAGGAATCTATCTTTTCGCTTTCATGGTCTTCGCGGCGACGCTGTCGATCGAAGTCTACTACAGGACCGTCTTCCCGAAGCACTCCTTCTCGCGCTACCGCTATTGACAGAGGCTCTTAATGAATCTCCACTGCTGCTTTACCGGCCCTTCCCTTAAGCAGGAAAACGAACGGGATCAGCAGGAAGAAGACGATCATAAGGAAGTGAAACACATCCACGAACGCCATAAGGTAGGACTGCCTGATGAGTTCCTGGTAAACGAGTCCCATCCCGGCTATCTTTGACGATGCCGGGTCGAGCCCCCCGCTGCCGAAGAAGTAGTATCCCGCCGACCTGACAGCCTCCGAAAGTTCGCGTGAGAAAGGCGTAAGGTTCGAGACCAGATTGTTCTGATGGAACTGCGACCGCTGGGATAGAAGCGTCGCGGAAAGGGCAATCCCGACTGAAGCCCCCTCATTCCTGAGGAGGTTGAAAAGGCCGGTCGCCTGTCCGGTGAGGTGGGGCGGTATCCTGGTGAATGCTGCCACTGTTATGGGGACGAAGAGAAAGCCGAGGCCGAACCCCTGAAAGAGCCTGGATGTCATCAGGAAGGCGAAGCTCGAGGAGAGGCTGCTGAAGGAGAGGATCCAAAGCGATATGATGTTGAAAATAATCCCGACGAACACGAGGAACCTTGTGTCTATCCTGCCTACGAGGTTCCCGACGAATATCATCGCGACGAGCGACGCCAAGCCTCCCGGGGAGATCACCAGCCCGGCGAGCGTCGGGGTGTAGCCCAGAAGGTGCTGGCAGAAGATGGGAAGCATCACGAAGGAGCCGTACAGGCCGAACCCGGTGAGGAACATCAGGCTCGTCCCCGCGGCGTACTCCTTGTTCTTCATTATCGAAAGGTTCACTAGCGGGTTCTCGGCTGTGAATGACCTCCAGACAAAAAGGAACAGGCCTATCACGGCAGCTACCGCCCAGAACCTTATGAAGCCGCTCTCGAACCAGTCGTACCGTTCTCCCCTGTTCAGGAGAACCTCGAGGCTTCCCAGCCCCAGCGCGACGAAGAGGAACGACCAGTAATCGACCCTGCCTTCGGGCTTCTTGATATAGTGAGGGTCTTCGATAAGAAAGTATCCGAGCACGAATGCGACGATCCCAACTGGGATGTTCACGTAAAATATCCAGGGCCAGTTCCAGTTGTCGGTTATCCATCCGCCGAGGGTGGGGCCGATTATGGGTCCGAAGATCACGCCTACGCCGAAAAGAGCCATGGCCTTGCCGTGCTCCTCCTTCGGGAAGGTCTCGAGCATAATGGCCTGGGACATGGGAACCATGGCTCCGCCCGCGAGCCCCTGGATGACTCTCATCAGGATAAGGATCGGCAGGGTCGGGGCGGCGCCCGAGCCGAGCGAGGCCAGAGTGAACAGAACGAGGCACGCCAGGTACGCCCTCTTCCTGCCGAAGAAGTTGCCTATCCAGCCGGTGAGCGGCAGGATGACGGCATTGGCGACCAGATAGGAAGTTATTACCCAGGTTATCTCGTCGGTCCCCGCGCCGTATGTTCCTGCCATGTGCGGAAGGGCGACATTCGCTACGGAAGTGTCGACGATCTCCATGAAGGTGCCCAGCATGGTCGTGAACGCGATGAGGTATTTGTTGCTGGAGTTCATCATGGGAGGAGCGCCTGCGGCGAATTGAAAATTTTAAATATTAAATTGAAAATATCAAATTTGTGGGATTTATTAACTTTTTGAAATGCAGGTTCGCTTGCGCAAAGGAGAGGCGCCTGCGGCGAATTGAAAATTGAAAAGTTAATGATTAAGGAATTCATTTCCTTACTGACCCTTCAGCCTTCAGCCATAAGCCTTCAGCGCCAATGTTCCTTCCGCCTTTTCACTTGCTCGATGTATCAATGACGCATGTGACTGAAAGTCCCAGGCGGAGCATGTCGGCCTTCTGCTGTCCGGGAGCTATCTTTATCCTCACCGGCACTCGCTGGACCACCTTGACCCAGTTGCCCGTCGCGTTCTCCGGCGGGAAAAGGGAAAAGACGACACCGGTCCCCGGCGATATGCTTTCGACCTCTCCCTCGAAGATCACCGACTTGTCGACGTCGCTCCAGAACCGGGCCTTCTGTCCCGGTTTAACTCTTTTTAGTTGGGTCTCCTTGTAGTTGGCTTCGACCCACACCGACCCGCCGCTGAGCGGAACGATCGCGCACAAAGGTTGTCCGGCCTGCACCACCTGGCCAGGCTCGGCGCTTTTTTTCGTGATATAACCCGTCTCCGGCGCGTAGAGCTCGCAGTAGGATCTGGTCAGCTTGGCCGAATCGAGTGACGCCTGCGCCGTCTTCACTTTTTCTTCCGAGACCTTCAATCCCGCCTCGGCTGTGAGAAGAGCCTTCTTCGCGGCGTCGAGCTGGGCAAGAAGAACTTTCTCGGAGGTAACCGCCTGGTCGTATTTCTGCTTAGGGACCGATTCCTTTGAGTAAAGGTTCTCCGCCCTCTTCCTTTCTATCACCGCCAGTTCAAGCTGGCTTTCGATAACCTTCACCGCGGAGCGTGCCTGGCTGATCTGCGCCTGGCTGGTGGCGATCCCCGCGATCGCCTCATCTGCCTTTCCCTCGGCGTTCCTTATCGCGGTGTCGTAATCCTCCGGTTCCAGGACGGCGATCATGTCGCCCTTTTTGACCAGCCTGTTCTCCTCGATATCCATCCTCGAGATCTTTCCCGGGGTCTTGAAGGAAACCGCGTATATGTCTCCCTTGACATAGGCGTTCTCGGTCTTCACGTTTATCTTCGAATGCTGCCAGCGGAAGTAGCCCGCGATTGACCCGACGGCAAGAAGCCCCAGCAGGATGAACAGCGCGGCGAATCTTTTCTGCACGGCCATGTGAACCTCCTCAGTTCTTTCCGGCGAAGAACGGCCTCAGGTCTTCGCCCATCAGCGCGACGATCGCCGCCTCGCAGGATATCACTTTGTGAAGGCTTTCAGTCTCCCGGAACCGGCTCTCGGCCAGGAGATTCTCCGCCTCCAGATAATCCGTGGTCTTCAGAAGCCCCTCCTTGTACTGGTCCTCGATTATTCTGAGGTTCTCCGCGGAGGAATCGAGATTCAGCTTCGCGGTGTTGCGCTGTTCGACCGCGTCCCTGTAATCCCTGTAGGCTTTCATTATCGCCGAGACCACCTCTCTCTCGGCTTCGAGGCGCTCCCTCCTTGCTTTTTCGACCTCGGTCCTCGCTTCGACGGCCTTCGCTTTTTTTGCCCCGCCGTCGAAAAGGTTCATCGAGACGCCGAGGAAAAGCTTGTTGACATGGGGATAGGCGAAATACCTGTTCTGTTCGTAGCTGTGGCCGACCGCTCCGACAAGATATGGATACGATTCCTTCCTGGCGAAGTTGTGAGCGTCCTCCAGGGCCGCGATCTTCTCGTCGAGAGCCTTGAGGCCTTCGTTACCGGAAAGCGCCCTGCTCTTCAGCTCTTCTTCGCTCCAATCGCGGGTCAGCGAGAGCGGAGGTATCTTCCCTGCAGGGTCTTCCAGTGCCACATCGACGGAAACATCCATCCCCGCGGCGATCAGCAGTTTTTCGAGAACGGTCCTCCTTGCGGTTTCTAGCTCCCTTTCGGTGTCGTCCAGCGACCTGAGGGCCACCTCGGTCCTCAAGAGATCGTTCCTCGTGACAACTCCCTGTTCGTAAAGGTTTCTAGCCACCTTGAGGTGATCCTCAAGGCTCTTCTTTCTCGACCCGACCACCGAGATCTGATCCGCCAGGGTGACGGCCTGCATGTAGATGGCGGTCAGCTCGGCCTGCTTCATCCTTATTTCATTCGAGACTTTTCTCCTGACCGCCGCACTCGAGCTTTCCGAGGCGTTCAGAAGGCTCCGCCTCCTTCCGAAATCCCAGAGCGTCTGCTCAAGAGAGATGTCCCATTTCCAGTAGAGCTGTTCACCCGCGGGAAAGGTCGCGGGGCCGAACTTGAACGCCGGGTCGTTGTCGAGATGCACATGCCCGACTGAGACATCGATCCTGGGATAGAAGAGCGAAAGGCTCTCTTCTATTTTCTGTTCGGCGATCCGTTCTTCAAGGGCTCCGGCCTGGGCCGTGTAAGACCCCGCCGCGGCCATTTCGAGCGCCTTGTCCAAAGTGAGGATCTCCTGAGCGGAAGCTGCCGTGCCGAAAGCGAGAAACGCAGCGATCAGGACTGCGGCCTTAATCCGTTCAGGAATATGCTTAAAGTTTCTTCCACGCATTGGTTCACCTCTAACGGCTTCTTGTTAAGGAAATGATATTCGAGCTTCGACTGAAGGAGCCCGACGAAAACGGTCTTGACCTGTTCTATGGGTACGGGCTTCAGGTAACCGGCCCTCTGCGCCTTCTCGAGAAGGCCGACGAGCCTCTTCTCCTCCTTCTGGAAGGCGACGGTAAGCGCGGGCAGGGAGCGTGACCTGAATCCCCAGACGTAGTTGAACCTCTCCTTGAGGAACACAGGATAAAATGCCGAAAGGTCGGCGAAGGTCTTGAAGTGCTCCGTCGTCCATTCGCGAAGCGACTCCAGAGGATCCTCGTTCTTCTTGAAAACTTCGTCCATCGCCGCCCTGAACTTGCTTATCCGGTATGTGACGAGGCTCTCGTAGAGGTCCCTCTTGCTCTGAAAGGTGTTGTAGAGGCTCTGCATCCCGAGCTGGGCTTCCTTCGCGATCTCAAGCATGGAAGCATCCTCGTAGGATTTCTTGCCGAACACTTTTTCCGCGGCCTCCAGCACCAGCCTTACCCTGAGTTCCCTTTCTCTCTCTTTCCTTGAAGGCGTCATTTTCAACCTCCTCATAACAAGGATTCAAATAATAGAATCATAATTCTGATTTGTCAAGCCCCCTCACGGAGTCGCTCCATGGCCTGTATTCTCTTAATCAGGAGATAGGGCTTGACAAACATGGCGTGCGAGAGTACCATCGCTTTCTGAATGAACGTTCAATTAGTTGGACGTTTATCCTGTATTAACGGTAAAGGAACGGCATGCGGAGAAAGAACCAAAGATGAAAATGGCGATTATAATCTCCGGATTGATTTTAGCTTTCTTAATGGTGACTGTTCTGGTGATCGCGGGTATGACAACAAGAGTTTGCAAATCAAAAGAAGAAAGAGAACCATCAGGTTTTTGTAATCCATTAAAATGTTCATTGAAAATCGATGCGGACATTTTAAATAACGTAAGTATCAAAATATATGGGCAAGTCGGCTTTTCCATCATAAATACAATCGGCCAGACAATGGAAATTGACTCTTACGGCAAAGTGTTCCCCGATGTAATTTCCTCATCATATGCTTGCAAGATCGGCCAAGGAGCAGAATCTGATTGCAAAGAGATTTTTGTAAATCATGCTGAAAGCGGATATTACGGCATCACCGTTAACGGTGTCCGGGGAGATATACCAGCTTACACGATGGAGATCCATGCACGGAACTACAACTATGAAAGGCTGACGAAATGCTATGAGAATATTCCATATTTTCCAGGAATACCTCATAAGTATTTCCTTTACTATAACAGTGACAATATGAGGGGGAGTTTTATCAAAGGCGGATACGCAACAGATAACAATAATAATTCGACCTTCTTGACGTATGCAAATCTTATCGCACCGACCATAATACTGCCTGCCGGAACAAGGGCATTCTCCTTGATCATATTCTATGATCTTGCGATAATTCCGGAGACTTTTAAAGCCAGATTTAACGATATGATCATTTCCAATCTTTTTCGAAGGAACCCGGGAGGATGGGACATAGTCACCATCAATCTTAAGGACGGCGACAACCTTCTCGCATTATCAGTAGATGGGATTGGGATGGATCAAATTAAAACGCATTCAGACGATTTTTTGATAGTTGCGGATTTGCAGGAACGAAAGAATATGCCACCACAACTACATGAAAGATAAATATATTCCCGAGATGGAAGAAAAGACATAAGGAGAAATTCATGCCTCTAAACGATAATATTCTCGCGATGATCGGAACCAAATTTTCGACCATTAGGCTGATCGAACAGAGCCAGATATGTCTGGCGTTGGCCAGAGGATATGCCATAGATCTGATAGGGAAGTATCCGGATGAGGAGGTTGAGGGTCTTGAACAATTGCTATTAACGCTATTGATGAATCAGGAGGAACGACCCGATCTGGAATCTTCAATGGCGGAATGCGACTTGGTCGAGGCTTTCTTTCAATCTGCGATGAAGTGGATAAGAAACCTTACACTAACCGTCGATAATGCGTTTCAAGAAGAGCCAGAAATCAGGGATGAGTTTCATCTTCGTGGCAAAACTGGATGCGACATATTAAAGGTAGAGAACCGGATCAAATCCCTTATTGTTGTTGCCCAGAAATTCCGCGAACCACTGGAGATATGGGGATTTTCGCAAAACGATATTCGCGAGGGAAGAGAAATCTTGGAAGGACTTTTTCTCGGTCGCACCACTCTGGAAAAGTCTATAGCATCACTATCCGGCAACACCCGCGACTTCCTCATCATCAAAGGACAAACATTTCTTACATTAAAACGCCTTGAACGAACGGCTAAGAGAGTATTCGAGAATGATCCGTTGACAGCGGCAAAATTTGACCTTGGACTTCTTTTCAAAAAAACGCCAAAAAAGGAATCGACAAAATTGGCTTTAGAATGCATTTCCTCTATATCTTCCTAGGCAACTCGTACCACCCTCCTGATACATCCCGGCAGTCGGCGCCTCTTCTGCCGGGTAATCCCCTTTCGAAAGAAGGGGGATTTTTTTAGTCGGCTCTTGACAACAGCGTAATAAATATTATAAGCTCACTTCTTGAAATGAACGTTCATTCATCCATGGAGGATCGAATTGCTTTTTTCTCATGAGGTGGCAGTGGGTTTAATCCTTCTTGGGAAACAAGAAAAAACCTATGAACCATTTAAAAAGAGTGAAAAGCCGCCGGAACCCGTCATTTCTCATATATTTTTCAGAAGAACTCCTGCCGGAACGGCAGGAGAATCTGTTTTTTTTCAAGTCGGCCCGCCGACAACGGCGATAAACGCGTTTTTCTCTCATTCCGGATTTTCTCTTGACCCTTCAACCGTTCTTTTTCTGCCGTTTCTGATTTCCGACGCGGTAAAAAACGGATGTTGCGGCGGGGTCGGAGGAAATATTCCAATAAAAGAAGCTTTTTTGCCATGTCGGGGCATCCCGACTTGAGTCATAAATCGATTTGTTTCTGAAGCGGGCATTATTATGAAGGAGGATTCAAATGGAGATGGTAAAAGGCAGTATCGGTTGGCAGACGATGGTAAACGAGTTTGGAGTTTTTACGCATTCCCGTCTTGAAGCGGATCCGAAAATGAAGGATTTGGCGGAAAGCTTCATAAAAAGGCAGGAGGAGCTTGAAAGAAAAGGCAACGCCTTCAATCAGGCCCAAAGGACGATTTCGGTGCTGGAAGCCCAGATGGTCAAGGCGGACTATGATTTGGATAACACCGTGCGCGACCTTTACTTTTCAAAGCTCGGGGCATGCGGAAACAACAAGAAAGATCCCGCCATCCTTCGATGGTTCCCGGACGGGCTGACAGCCTTGATCCGGTGCAGTTTCGATGAGGAAGCCGGCAAAGTCACCGCTTTGATCGGTGTTCTTTCCGAAACGCCGGATGACCCCGTTGTGGCAAGAATTCTTCCGATCCTGCAAACGCTGCTTGAGACATACCAGAAGTCAATCGCGGGCCTCAAGGCGGCCATCACCGCCGCGAGCAACGCGTGGGAGCTTGTGGAGGCCGAAAAGATCAACTGGCTTGTCGCTTACAGCAAGAGCTATGGCGATGTGCTTTCCATACTGAACGGGGACAAACGGAGCGCCGACACCTTCTTCAAAAAAGTCTCCAAGCCCCCCAAAGACGATGGCGACACCCCGCCTGAACCGCCGAAGGCATAAGAAATGAAGGAAAGCCCCTTGAACTCTCCAACCTCCTTATGGAGAGCCATAAAGGCGGGCAGGACCCTTGAAACCGATGCCCGCCCGCCAACCCTCCGCCCTGGTCCCCATCTCAGGGCGGAGGGTGTCAACGATTCAGAGGCATTCGCGCCCATGTGCACTTTGATGAAAAGGAATTGCCATGATTTTCGAAAAGCATAAAACGTTCATAAGTTACCATCACGAGAACGACGAGGAATATAAGATTCATTTCAGGAAGATGTTCGCAGATTACTACGAGATCTTCATATCCATGGCCGTGGAAGAAGGCGACATCGATCCGCATCTCCCGCCGGATACGATAAGGCAAAAAATCAGGGATGAATACCTTAGGGATTCGACAGTAACTGTCGTTCTGGTGGGAAGCGATACCTGGAGAAGAAAGCATATCGATTGGGAAATATCCTCAAGCATCAGGGACACGAGACTAAATCCACGTTCCGGATTGCTGGGGATCCTGTTGCCGACTTATCCCAGAGCCGCCATGACCAGCTACAATCCATATACAATCCCTCCACGGTTATACGACAACATCAAACGCGGATACGCCAAGCTGCACAACTGGTCGAACAACCCCGATGACGTCCGTGAATGGATACAGGAGGCTTTCGACAAAAGGGACGCGGTCGAACCGGATAATTCCTTCCCCTCGTTTGCATATAATAAATCCGGGGATCAATGGCGTTAATGAAGGCGCCTTGATTTTCGTCGAGCTTTCATCGTTATCCCGAAGGAGAAACGGTTATGAACAAGATGGAAATAGTAAAGCAGATCATAAAACGGGTGGAGTCTTCAAAAGTACTCGACTATCATATTTGGACAATCGGCATGACAGATTCACCCGAAAAAAGACGGGCGCTGCTTGCCGCCGAGGGGAGTCATGTCGACAAATGGGAGCAATGGCCGGTGGATTCTCTTCAGGATGCAGAGGCGATACGCCATTATCTCGTCGATTATCTTGGAATGAAAGACGCTGATTCCAGGCACTACAATCCAAAGGATGGGTTATTTATATTCATATTCTAGGCAAAATGCCTATCCCTGGAACCGCCCCTTTACAGAGAGGTTTGCATGAAATGGAAAAAATGGCTTGAAAACTGGGACATGACTTCCTTGAAGATCAATACTCCTTTCCTTGAAATGGAGTGGAGGCCCAAAGAAGAAGATAAAGCCGCGGCCTGGGAACTTTACATCGAATTGCTGACACGGATCACGACTCAGCCGTTGCCTGAAAAGCACGGCGATGAAAAAACCGCCCTGGAAAGCATACATTCGATATTCGGGCTTACTCGCGGGATAATCAAGAACCACGGCCGTGACTGCGAAGAATTCACAAAGATAGCTATTGTAGTTCTCAATCAAATTGTCCGGCCCTTCACTGCCAAGTGGCACAAGCTATACCTGGACGGAGCATTCAAAAAAAAGAAACAATGTGAAATATTCCGCAACGAGCTGATGGAATTGCAGATAAAGCTCAGAGTCTATTCCGGCATGCTGGCTCAAATGGCCGCTGTCGAGAATCTGACCTGTCTTGAAAGGAAAGAATAGGAGGCTATCATGGAAGGAAAGAACCTCTTCGAATATTACAGGGACATCCGCCGCCTTGCAAGGTCTTACGACAATTATTGCGTCTTCATATCGCATCGGAGCGATGACAAGGCGATGGCAAGGGCCGTCAGTCGGTCAATAAGGCAGATGGGGATCGATGTTTACTTCGACGAGTATGATCATGACCTGCAAAACGCATCGTCTGCCGACGATCATAAAAAGATCGTAGAATGCATCGAGCGGGGGTTGGAGACCTGCACCCATCTTCTCGGCGTCATCACCCACAAGACATTCGATTCGTGGTGGGTGCCCTATGAAATAGGAGGCGCGAGCGGGAGGAAACGGAGCTGTGCTCATCTGGTGCAGGGCAGTGTCACGCAACTGCCCTCCTATGTAAGGATATCCCCCCTATTAATAAACATTCCCGATCTGGAGCGTTGGTTGAAACCGCTCGGTCAGATGGTACGAAAAGGGATGGTTTTAGAAGAGATATCTTTCAGCGAGGGGGACAGGATACTTCTTTCTGAATATGTGCCCAAGACAAGAAGCTTATATGACATTTCCTTTAAAGATATACCTTAAAAAAGGAGTGGCTCATATATTGCCGGATTAAGCCTCCCTTTATCCGGCATAATCCCCCTCCGAAAGGAGGGGGATTTTCGATGCTTGACAAGAGGCATTTTGTTATCTACAATGTCTTCAAGAGAATGAACGTTCATTCTCTTTGCAACGATAAAGTGCCTCATTATCCGAATGAAAGGAGGTAAGATTCATGAAAAAAGTAATGCTTGCCTTTATTGCTTTGTTTCTGCTTAACTCAACATTCATGGCGCAATCTGAAGTTCAAAAAGGCCAGGCCGGCTTGATCGAACCTGCCGGTGTGACCCTCAAGGCCGAAAAGATAGACGACCGCTTTATCATTTCTCTTCATTTCAAAAAGGAGCCGACTCAACCTTATCTTATTAAAGCCGTCAAGGTAACTTTCGAGCCAAGCGGGACCATCCCTTTAGCCGTATTCTGCGAGAAATACGCAGACAAAGTGAAAAGCGGCTTCCTGGCATCCAAAAGACCCCTATCATCTATAGAAACATCTGCAATATCAATGGAAGAGCTTGCCCCCCAAATATCCCTTGACTACCCGACGGAAATTGGGCAGGATAATCTCATCCGAATCGAATACCTTGTAGAAAAAGATGGCGTGCTATCTGCAGTTCCTGCCGCAGTTATGGGTGTTGACAACAGCTCATCAATTGATTTTGCAGTTACGCCCATGCAGGGAGGAAATGGCTTCAGAATTTACTGCGGGTGCTGTGATTGTTCGAGAAGCTGTCCCACTTTCGAAGGAACATGCTGTTGTTCCTGCGAATTTCCCCCTACTTGCGGCATTGTCAAATGCCCCCCTCCCCCTTGCTGATCCTAAACGACCACATGCCGGGACAGAATAATCCCCCTCCGAAAGGAGGGGGATTTTCATATTGACAACCCTTTTTGCTCCATCACCTCGTGAATTGAAATTCGTTGGATATCCTTCCATCAGGGTTCTTGATCTGGATCGTTTTGGCAACTCCTTTTGGAAAATAGCTCTTAAGAGTCGACGCAGGGACGCTTTTAAACAGGAGCATTCCTTTTTTGTTGAGTTTGACTTCCAGTCCATCTACTATAGTTCCATCAACATACAGAACGGGCGGCGTGTTGGGGTAGACCTCCAGTCCGGATAAGAAGCCCGTGCCCTTCAATTTGATCCGAAAAGGGCTGCTTAACGGCAAGACCTGGGTAATCGTGACGGGATCGTAATCACCGGCCAAAACCATCGCATAATCAATGTAGCCCTGAGAAAAGATAGAGGCAAATTTAACGTTTCTCAAGGGCTTGACTTGAACAGGTGTAGGGAATGCATAAGCCCCGTTGGGTGGAATACCCAGGCCATAGTGAGAACCCCATCCCCACAAAGTCCCATCCGCCTTTATCGCGAACTGCCTTCCCACCCAAGTAACATTTGAAAGAGTAGGCACCATGACGGCTGAATAGCAATTATCCTCATCGGGATCTATCGTCCCTATCCCGAGCCGACCATAGGCATTATCCCCCCAGGTCCATACGGTGCCGTCAGCCTTGAGTGCCACGTGGTCGCCCACAGAAACAATGTCCTCGAGGCCCTCAATTTGCTGAGGAGTAGTGGCAAAACAACATTGGTCTGGAGGCATAATACAGTTTATAGGACCCCATCCCCACACTGTTCCATCGTTCTTGATTATGAATGGGCCGTCGAACAGGGCTTTGACATCTGTCAAATCGGGCACTTGTTTTGGAACAGCTGAAAGGTAACAATCGGCGGGATCTACTGGAGGAAATACAGTGCACCCCCAATTTCCGTCCCCTAATTGGCCACTTGCTCCTGAACCCCAAGCCCAAACGGTGCCGTCTTCTTTAAGAGCATATGATGCGGCGGCCCCAATTGCGATAGATTTTACATTGGACAATCCAAGTGCCTGTACAGGTTCTTGTCTGCCATTATTGTATGTCCCATCGCCAAGGTTACCATCTGTGTTGCTTCCCCATCCCCACACTGTCCCGTCGGTTTTTAGAACCAGCCAATAGGCGCCTTCCGAAGCTACGGTCACCATGACAACATCGTCCATAAGGAAACAAAGCTCATCCTGTGTGTACGGACATAGTTGAAACAGTTTTTTGTCGGTACGGAGAAATGTACTGAGGGAACAGCTTGCCCTTATCTGAGTCCAGTCATCCACAAGCGAATCGGGAGCTAGTAAAGGAACATCCGAAACGCCATATTGAGGATTTCCGGGCAAACAGTTCCCGTGAACCCACAAGTGGTCGGCGGTCGCTGCATAAAGCCTTGACGGCAAGATTGACAACGAAACAATAAAAAACAGCAACGGTATCTTTGAACAAGTCATCTGGTAAAAGTGAAGCAGTCGGACTCATGGCCGTCGGGATTTTTGACGGTTATGCAGACGGGTTGCCCTTTTGGAAGCAATGCCTTAAAATCAGAGCCCTTCACAACAATCTTAGTCTTGTTGTAGCTGTCCGTGCCCTTGAAGGTAACTTTTCCCGCTTTACTCCCGTTTACATATACTTCACTGCTCTGCTGGAAATTCCAACCGGTGAGCTTAAGCCTGAAAGGATTTGTTGCTTTTTGGGCGGATAGGATAGCCGGCCAAGAATCGCCGCAACCAACCACATTATTTGGTACATCTATCAGGGACATGGAAATCGGATAAGCAACTATCGGGTCGCTGTCCCCGCTTGTGGGTTGCGAAATTGCCCAAAATGCCAATGATGTGCTTTCCGCAACAGCATCAATATCTATTGATTGATAACATTCGGCAGGCGGTTTCCCGTTTTGATCCAATGTCCCGATTGCTCCACACACCCCCATCCAGTCGTAACAACTAAATCCGAATGGGCCATGGCTGATAAACACATATCCTTCGCTTTTCGCCACAATATCAGAAGGGTAGACCAAACTGTAGTAAGGAACATAAATTAATGTCCCTGCAACCGCCTCTCCTTTCTCACTTAGTTTGATCGTTACCGGATCTTCCGACTTCGTCATTCCCGCAATCATTATAGAACCATCTTCGTATTCCGCCGCGCCCAGCAGATAAGCAGGTTCCGTGCGGGAATTGTAAGAAACGATTATCTTTTCCTGCCAAGCCACATTGCCGTCTTTGTCCATCTTTATAACAATTGTGGGCAGGCTCCCCCCTTCCGGCGCGACAAGCAAAAGGAACCCACCATCCCCCGTGGCCGACATACGGTACTCTGCCCGTGTGTCAGATTTTTCATAAATCGCATCACAGCGGCGCGCCCAAATAACGTCACCGCTTTCATCAACTTTTACAATAACGGCGCCGGACCAATCCGAACCTATGCCGAACATGACAATATTATTGTCCGTTGTAACTGCAATAACTTTTCCTTCAAAATAAAACCCTCCCCAATGGAAATATTTAGCAAACACTGCTTTGCCATCCGAATAATTGATGCGCAGTAATGTCATCTCATTAAATGAGTCTGCTATCAGCGAATACAAGTCCCCGTTATTTGCAATGATAGTGCCAGAATGTATGATATCACAGAGCAAACCGTCTTGGTATCCTTTTTCAAAGATGATGTTTCCGTCTTTATCAAACTTGAGTATCGAAGAGAAATTTGCTTTAGTCACGGTGATCGTTCCATCGCCATTGTCAAGAACATTAAGCGGCGGCCCCCAGCAGTCTGTTGCTTGCGCAAATTGTTTCGCCCATAAGAAATTGCCGTGGCTGTCGGTCCTTCCCAAATATAATAGGACTTCATCACATGATTCGTCCTTGCAACAATGGCCTGTCCCAACATAACCCCCGCCGGAAAAAGGAATGACTTTGTCTAGGATAAACCCCGGCTTGAGGTCTAGTGGACAATATATGTGTACCCATTGATCCTGTGAGGCCAATGAGAAAGGGAAAACAAAAAATGCCATCAAAACAATTTTCAATATTTTATTCAACCTCATTTTTTCCTCCCCTTTCTTTCAGGGGGCGGCATCGCCGCCCCCCCGTGAACTCACCTCAAGAGAATCATCAATGCACTATCGCACCAATTTTTATCGGGAAGGTTTTTGACACGGTCGTTCCTGCGGCATCATAAACATAAATCGTCGCATTATAAAGACCGTTGGCAGTGTACGTGTGGGTAGTGTCCTTTTGATCGGTAGTAGCCCCATCATCAAAATCCCACAAATAACTCAAAGAGCCCGTCCCGCCAGTTGCGTTACAGCTGAAAGTAACTGTTAAGGGCGCTTTAGTAGCCAGGGTTGGCGATGCTGTCGCGGCAATTGTCAAGCTTGAGCCGCTGGTGACCGTAATCTCAACGCTTGCAGAACCGGTTGCATTCTCGGGATCTGTCGCAGTAACCTTGGCGGTGTAGCTTCCCGCCGATGAATAAACATGGGTTACAGTTTGGCCGGATCCGTCCTGACCATCGCCGAATTTCCAGGTATAGGTATAATTTTGATTTCCTCCGGAAGCAGTTGCACTCAAGTTGACGGATAGAGGGGCATTTCCAGTTGAAGGAGTTGCCGACGCCGTCACTTCCAGGACGCTGCCTACAGTAACGACAACTGATGCTGAACCTGTTTTTCCTGTGCATGAACCGCCTGATGCCTCGGTAACGGTCATTGTTGCCGTATATGTCCCTGCTGTCTGGTAGGTATGAGAGGGAGCATTACCCGTGCCGCTTTGGCCGTCGCCGAAGGTCCATGAATAAATATAACTTCCGCATCCGCCTGAGACAATTGAATTGAAATTTACTGTGAGCGAAGATGTTCCTGCCGGTTGGCCAAATGCTGAAACTATTAGATCACCGCTGCCGGAAGCGGGAAAAACAAAGGTGTAACTAAGAGTATCGGCGTTGCCATAGGAAGATTTTGGAGTGATTGCATAGGTGGCGGAAATCTGCGAAGTTGACGCCTGGCGGCTCACATTCAGCCTGACGCTTGCATTCTGCCTTTGCCAGTCATCGCCGCCAATAACAGCTGTGGCGGGTACCGCTGAAACGGAGATCTTGGCACAATCGCCGGCCACGCAGGTCGCAGTAGCTGTTATAGCCGGTTCTTGAGGCCCGATCATAAAATTCTCAACTGGGCCAAAATCGGGATCTGGTGTTACCAGATTGTTTACCAGCCATGTGCAATTGCTTGCACTTGGCGAAGTAAGACAATTTGTTGAACCGTTTGCCGCAATTGACGCCTTGTAAGCCAGCGCGGGCGCACTATACGAAGTTGACCCGCTGTCACTTGTCTTGACTTTTGGAATGACGTTCCCGGGGGTATGGGCGGGTGCCCATGTAAGAAACCTAGTACCCCATCCTGTTTCATTCCATTTTGGGCCTTTTGCAAGACAGAATTGGTGGTTGGTGTCGTCAATGTCAATATATGCGTCCTTAATCCTGTAAAGGTTGGACCCGAAAAATGTGATGTAGTTGCTAGCGCTGGAAAGAGGTCTTAAAGCAATATTTGTAGCGTTATGACATGATCCTCCGTATCCAACACTATTGGCAGGGCCATATCCCGTACCGGTTGTAAAGGAAGGCGTAGTTGCCGGAGCAATAAATCTGACAGCATCTGCAAGCTCACCTTTAAACCATTGATAATCAGGTATTCCGCTTGGAAATCCTGTATTACTATCTGCAATTGGATTGATGTTGTCCGGATTAAGCAGAACCAATCTGATAGGAGTTCCAGCAGAAATGCAGGGAGTGTCTGTCGAACAGACTGTTGGGGCACCATCTCCAGTCCAAGTGCCAATCCAGTTTATGGTGTCACAGCCACATATTTGGGGCGTTGTTGGATTATCGCACCTTTTAAGGCTATCTTTCTTTACACGAACTTTTTTTATTCCATCTTCGTTCGCAAAGACAATTGGCCTGATGATGTTGCCTGGAGTTGAATCCGTGGCGCAATTGCCGCTAGCCATTTTATAAAAATTGCTTAAGCCCCTCGCACTAACTTTAAAGCTATCGCCAGGCATAACATTCACTTGTGATACAGATTGAAGAACAACATCCCTTATAGGTTCGGGGAATCCATAAAAAAAACCTTGTTGGGCACCGGAATTTTGGTCCAATACCTTGTATGGATCTGTCCATGCTTTTTGATTTGTGGAAACGACTTTGACCTTAATTTTTGCCTTTCCAAGCTTATTCTTATCACTGGCATTAGGAACGGTGCATGTAATTACTGTCCCGCTTACACAAACATTTTGTGCTTGAACCCCTGTATTTAACTCATCAAACTTGAATTTGACCTTTAAAACATTCGGCGAGATATTATTGCCCTGTGGTAGACTGCCCGCCCAGGTTGCATTTATTGTCACGGTCGCGTGATTTTTATGTCCGCAATTGCAGGTATTAGGAAGGTCTCTGTGCGGAGATTCCGGAGGTATTACAATGGAACACCCGGGCGTATTCTGTCCGGGGATATCGCCATCCTCATCTCGTAAGGGCGCCCCTGCTGCCAGCGTGTTGGAATATACATACAGCGCAACATCATCAAGATAAAAGGCACTGTAATTTGTCCCACTTGCCGTGTTGGCTTGAAACCTGAGGATGTAGTCCCTCCCGGGGGTCACACCTAGTTCAGCCATGGAAATAGCGGTTCGAGTCAATATCCAGCCTGCTTCTGAAGGATAAATAGTGGCCACTAGAAAATCCTGTCCAGTATCAACATCAAGAAGGTGAACGGAAAGGGAGTTGTCTTTGACAAACCCGCCTGCCAAGGGTGTATTGTAAAAGAAAGAAAGAGTTATGGTATCTTGAGAATCATCGGGAATACCGATAATATATTCAAGCCTTTCTGCTGAATTGGATGTGGTTCCAAGGAAGGCAATCCCTTCCCCACTGTATGCGGTGTCATTTCCTATGTCTCTGATTAGACTTTCGTTGCCATCAACACTTGTACCGACCCATGCACTGGTGCCGCCATTTTCAAAATCCGCTCCCTCCAGAATATTACTGCTCGTAACGGCGCACCTTTTTACAATTACGCGGCCTATAGGATCAATCAGTTCTCCCATCAAAGTATGCTCACCGGGGGGCAATGTTGCCCAGTCGACTGGAATCTCAAGCGTCGGCTCTGTTGTTGTCGCAATAACTTCACCGTCAATAGAAGCCGTCAAACTTTGGATTCCATCTGGTGAATCAGTAAGGATTCTGATGGGCGTTGCGCCTGAGACTGTCGAAATCGGATAAAGACAGCCATAATGAGGAGACATAAATTCAAGGTTTGGCGTTGCGTTTCCTGCGCCCTCTTGATAAACAAGCGAAACATCGTCGATGCAGAATTTTGTCGGCTTCGTCCCGTCGGTCTCAGCCTCAAAACGAAGTGTAATCAATCTTCCCGCATAAGCTGCAAGGTTCGGGACGCTTACAACCTGCCAATCGCAGGCATCGACGTTGCTGTATTGAAGTAAGGTTGTATCAGCGGTCTCGTCTTTAAAAGAAATTCTAAAAAAGTCATGTGGGGTTTTATCGTTACCTGTCGCTTTTATCCTAAGAGCAAAAGAAAGGACCAAAGCGGCAGTGTTTTGCGGAATTATTACAGTTTGCTCAATTGAATCTTGTTCTTTATTTGTCCCACCTAAGACGACATATCTGTTCCCGCCGTGAGGATTGCCGTTCTCGTTCTGTCCAGAAACCGATATTCCACCCTTTGTGGTTTCAATAACCCACGGATAAAGGCTTTTGCTCTGCTCAAACCCGCCGTTGGTTAGAAGTTCTGCCGGTGCCTGAGCTAAAGCGCTTATTGCACTCGCGGCCATCAATATCGCTGCCATTACCATAACTTTTCGCATCCCCCACCTCCTATATCAACGACATATCTCGAAATCACGTAGAAGCAAGGACCTTGAAAAAATACTCCATAATGAATGAGCGTTCATTGCAAGAAGTAATGCTATACCCGATTTTTATCTTTTGTCAAGGCTGATATTATCGTTTTATGAAGGGCAATCCGGGAACACCTTTCTTCCGTTGGCTATCAAGGGCAATTTGTCGAGGTTCCGGTTGCCGTCTCCCAAGAGGGGAGCGATCCTCTACCCCTCTTAGGCGCTCCGCTCGCGGGCTCGCTGCGCTGAACACCCCCCCGGCAGAGAATGTGCCTGCGCGCAAAGTGAATTTGGCGCTTGGCTCTACAGTTAATTGAAGGGATTTACTTTACTTCAACACCGTGGACGATTAGCGGCAATTTGTCGAGGTTCCAGTTGCCGTCATCGATCATCTTCAGAAGGTCCTTCGTCCGGTAGGCCGACGCCTTCACCAGCTTCTTCTTGTTTGCCGAGAGCCATTCGTTGCGCGCCTTCACATAGGCTTTGATCCACCCCTTCTCGGTCCCGCCACCCTTCGGGGTGCATTCCTTGAATTTCCGCCTTATGAGCCAGAGGATCGAGCCGCTGTGGATGAAGGAGTCGTAGATAACAAGCATGGAGAGCGCCAGGGTGAAACCCTCCCTTTCGGCCCACTTGAGAGCGGGCTTGAAATACTCATCCTCGAAAAAGGCGTCCTGCACCTTCCACATTACCGGGTCCTTCTTCCCCGCTTTCCTCAGAAGCGCCTTGAACGCCTTGTCGTCGCAGAGAGGAACGCTCCCAACATCATCCAGATACCCCGCGAGCTGAAAAGCGAATTCCCCCTTCGCTGCGATGTACCTTGAAAGAAGAAGGCGAAGCGTCCCATACTCCGTCGCCTGCGACCGCCCGTAAGTCACCTGCCTGATCCCGTGCGGCCCGTCCGCGTAAACCGCCAGCGCCGAGTAATCGCCCTCCGGCGAACCCGTCTCGAAACAGTTGATCGCACGCACGATCAGCGATTTTTGAGAAGAGGAGAGAGAGAGGGACATGAGGGCCTCCAAAGAAGAGGATAGCACGGAAGAGGGGGGGGCTAAAAACCCATTTTTCTTGTGCCTGGTTGCAATATCCTTCCTTCCATATTTATTTTTCTTTTGGGAAGAAAAGATAGGAGGCCTGCTCTGTCCTCGATCTCTGGATTGCTTTTTCTTGGAATGCCTCGATATCCCTTTTCAAGCTCTGATAAAGTAAGTATGTGCAATGCTATATTTTCTTTGCATTCTTCATTTAATTCCTCTATTTTGCTGCGCAATTCAGGGGAGATCGTTTCTGCCATAGTACTGAGAAAAACAATTGGGGCTCCTATTTCTTGGGCAGTTTTTATGGTCCTTCTTATTTGGTCAGATATTTCTTCGTACATTTTATTGTCAGTTTCCGCTGTATCTATTGCTTCACTACTTTTTTCCTTATAGCAGACATTTTCCAGCGTCTTGCATTCACATAGAATTAATATGCCATCACATGAAGCAACAATATCAATATCAGTGCTTTTCTCATCTTTTGTTAACTCAATTCCGGGAGTAATTAGAAAACTCTGATCGGCAAGCTGTTTTAAAAAAAGAATTGTTAATATTACAGGAATAGTTCCCTGGTCAAAAGCACGAATAGCCAGCTCATTTAAGGCATAGCTAAAATTGGCCCTTATTGAAGGCTGGAACTTGGCGGTGCACCCAGCGCATTCCATAATTTCTTTAATATCCACCATAGGGTACCATCTTGTTAAATCGCATGAGGGGCAATGAATTTCAAGACCTCTCCGGTAAAACCGATTTAGAACTAGATCGGAAAGCAATTCCAAAAGATTCTCTAGCGGGCTATCAACATATCCTTCCTTTCTTAGGATGGCAATCATCTCTCCAGGTATTCTGGAAGTGCTCTTAGATGATTTTATAAGCTCTCTAATTGCCTTATGCCGAAATATTTTTAGGCTTTCTAAGTTTTTGAATAGTTTTGTTACTCCTTGAACATACTTGCATTTATCAGAAATTTTAATCTTATATCCAATATTTCCAAAAAGAGAATTGAAAAGTTCATAAGGCGGCGGCATCGCACATATTCTTCTTTCATCACCATGTTCCATTAGAAATGAGATTGCTTGATGATGAGGCCTTATAGAGTATCCATGAAGTAATTTCATTAGCCATTTCTCAGGATTTCCAGCCAACAGGTTGTTTATTCCAGGATACTTTGGTGGGATAAAACCATCAGTAGGTTCTTCCTTGTCTTCTAAATCAACATCCAAAACCCATCTGCAATTCTCGAAGGTGGTTTGAAACGATGGCCGAATATTGGTTGCAACGAATTTGTTATTTTCAAACGTTAATTCTTGAGATCGCCTTTTCTCTCTTGTTGACATGCCTCTGAAAGGGAAATTAGAAAAGTATAAGTCAATAAATTCAGTTCCATTTCCAACAACCAATGGAAATAAGTCTTTTTTAAGTTCGTTCAGCAAATCCTTATTAATAGAAGCTGAACATAAAGCCATGAAATTTGCACTCGCCAACCTTTTCTTTAGATATCCTGCAAGATTCTTTATGCCCTCTGGCGTCTTAATATCTTCATACAGGACTATCATCCCTCCCTGAAAATTCTGTTGCATCCTAAGATTCCAATATAGACATATATCCTTCATTGACTCAGCGCTTGCTACGACGATAAAAAATGGTAATGTATTTTGAAAATCATAGTAAGTATTTTCAAGATTTATTCTAGTCAAGGCTAATGGGCTTGAACGAGCGCCAACATCTTCTAAGAATCGGAGATACCATTGCAGGTCGCCTTGCACAAGGGATAATATAGGCGTTCCAAAACTATCACGAATATGCTCACTCTCTTTCTTGGGTATTATTCCAAATTGAGAAACGACATAGTCATAGTACATATTGCTTTCATTGACAAAAGGCAGAAAAAAAGATTCTTTAAGGAAGTCGGGGTTCTCATTTGAAATATGATCAATAATATGATAACTGGACACTCTTGGAAAGAAATGCCTATCTTTAATAATATCTTCTAATGTTTTTTCATTCCATTTCCATACTGCATAGGGCTGAATCTCCCTCTCCAGTTCTTTCAGTAACTCTTCACTTATATTCACAGAGGCAAAAATAAAATCTGGGTCGTTGCTGATTAGCATGGAACGCCAATCAGCTTCAATATTATTGGCCTCTATCGGCAGCAATACATTATAAAATCCGCCCCACATAGTAGAATTAATATGCAATATTTTTCTAACAGCGGTTTTATCGATCTCCTTTTCAAAAAGAAATGCTATCCGAAGAGGTCTAGGACTTGCTGATGCCAATTTCCACGTTGGGATACAGGCATCCTTTACTATGCGGGCCATTACGTCTTTGCTCATCTCTCCCCCCCCTAAAACCCTTTCAACACTTCTTGTTTTACTTTCTTGCTTTCTTTCTTCGCCTTTTTGAAGTTGTGGGCACCGGAGGAGATGTCGTAGAACTGCGGGCGCTCTGCGCCGGAGAGAAGCCCCTCGACGGTGAGGATCTGAACCTTGGGGACATCACCCTTGGGCGTCTCGTACATTCCTGCGGCAGAGGCTTCCTTCACCATCGGGTCGGTGGGGTCGGTGAGTGTTATGAAGAGGCCGAGGGCAGCCTTCTCCCTTTCGACGCTGTTCTTGAGGTCGGCTATCTGCGTGCGGGTGACATGCTCGCCGCCCTTGACTGAAACGATGATCTTCTTTACCTCGCTGTCCTCCTGCACATACTTGATGCCGTCAATACCGCCGTCAGCTCCCTTCTTCTTTCCCTGATAAGGCTGGGCATCTACTAGCGAACAGGCCCACCACTGGAACTGGTACTTGTCGCGCTCGGCGAGGTTCCTGGCACCTTCCAAATCCTTCGGCGTCCCGTGGACGGGGAACTCAAGGCCGGGGAAGGCGTCCTTCATCCTTTTTTCAATGAGGCTTATCGAAAGATGGGTGATGTCAATGCCGATCCAGTCACGCCCCAGCTTCTCAGCCGCATGTACAGCCGTCCCGCACCCGCAGAACGGATCGAGGACAACATCCCCCTTGTTCGAGCTCGCTTCGATGATCCGCTCAAGCAGAGCAAGAGGCTTTTGAGTCGGGTAGCCAAGACGTTCCTGAGCCTGGGAGTTGACTGGAAAAATATCTGTTATCACATCTTGAATAGGCACACCGGGCATGTCATCCAAATATCTCTTTATGCGAATCCCGCCTTTATTAGTAAAATGAAGCTTGCCTTCCTGATCCAATTTTTTCATTGTTTCTAACGGCACACGCCAAAGAGACGTTATTCCTTTATATTCGTAAGTATATCCACCACCAGATAAACCTTTTGCTGACAAATCACCATCTGTCCATCTCCGTCCATCGAGATTAACATTTCTGAAACGATCTTTATAATCCTCGTTGTGTGGCGTGAAAATCGGATTCCAGTGGAAATCTTTGGTTTTTGAAAAATACATCAGCGTGTCATGAATATTCCCCCATCTCTTTGGATCGTTGTGTGCGGATTGTCTCTTCCATATTATTTCATTGCGGAAATTCTCTGCTCCGAAAATCGTATCCAAGACAATTCTAAGATAAGCGCTCGCCGTCGGGTCGCAGTGGAGGTAGAGGCTTCCGGTGGGCTTGAGGACGCGGTGCAATTCGAGGAGGCGGTTGGCCATGATGACGAGGTAGGCCATCATGTCGCTCTCTTTGAGGAATCGTCTCAGGCTTTGGATCATTTCGGCGACGTCGGTGTTTTGCTGTTTTAGAAGCTCGCTGAACTCCCTCTCGGCCTGTTCGCCCCAGTGCCAGGTGTCCTCGAACGCAGTTATCTGCGCGTCGGATTCGTGCCCCTTCGGCGTCTTTAAAAAGACGTTGTAGTCCCTCTTGCTGTTGAACGGCGGGTCGAGGTAGATGAGGTCAATCGCCTCGTCCCTGATCTCCTCCCTCAGCACATCCAGATTATCCCCGAAATACAATGCGCCCATTTTTCTATGCTCCTTTGCTCAAAAAGACTGTAACGGTTATCAGGACCGCAACAATCGCCAAGAATCCAAGGACAGGAAGGCGATCGCTCCTGATATTGACATGGATCACAATCTGCATCATCAGAAGAAGGCATAACAGCACTATCACGCTGAGAAGAAGAGGAACGGAAGAGTGGGCAAGGAAAAGGGCAACGGCGAAAGTCGATACAAAGATAGTCCAGAGTGTCAGAAAAACATTTTTCGAGCAGTAATAATTGGGTTCGCCGAAAAGATCGAATTGGAAAGACATTTTGTCGGGGAGTTTTCGCCAGAAGAAGCCGAGCTGCAATAGGTGCAAGAAAAGCACAAGTAAAAAGAGGATTA
>Ga0209604_1001023_pt1 | contig 23885 bp, 20 predicted proteins | sample AD_UKC097_MetaG_FD_184405 | JGI IMG/M metagenome (GOLD analysis project Ga0209604, IMG submission 184405) | Active sludge microbial communities of municipal wastewater-treating anaerobic digesters from USA - AD_UKC097_MetaG (SPAdes) (version 2) | ecosystem: Engineered > Bioreactor > Anaerobic >... | reverse complement strand
GTACACTATTGCCGAGGTGAGCTGCCCCACGAGCTACTCGGCGGACGCCTCGTCCATCGATTTCGCCCGGAGCGTCCGGTATGGACTCGGATGCCTGAACACGGCCGTGGCATTCCGGCTGGCCAGGATAGGGATACTCGCTTCCCGCCTGTTCTCGTCCCTGAAGCCGCGGTAATAGGTATCATAACCTGATGACTTGACTACTGATAAGTGTTACATATGATTAGAAACCGATGTGTTGTTCATTGAATATTCTTGGAGGACACGCATGAAGAAGGCGCTCATCACCGGGATCACCGGCCAGGACGGTGCCTACCTGGCCGAGTTCCTGCTCGGCAAGGGATACCTCGTCCACGGCATCAAGAGGCGGTCATCGAGCTTCAACACGTACCGCGTGGACCATCTCTACCAGGATCCTCACGAGGAGGGACTCCGGTTCGTTCTCCACTACGGCGACCTCACGGACGCAACGAACATCATCCGCATCATCCAGGAGGTGGAGCCGGACGAGATCTACAACCTCGGCGCCCAGAGCCACGTGCAGGTCTCTTTCGAGACGCCCGAGTACACGGCGCAGACCGATGCCCTGGGTACCCTGCGGGTTCTGGAGGCCCTGCGTATCCTCGGCATGGAGCGCAAGACCAGGTTCTACCAGGCTTCCACGAGCGAGCTGTTCGGCAAGGTGCAGAAGATCCCCCAGGACGAGGAAACGCCGTTCTACCCCCGCAGCCCCTACGGGGCGGCAAAGCTCTACGCCTACTGGATCACGGTGAACTACCGGGAGGCGTATGGCATGTACGCATGCAACGGCATCCTGTTCAACCACGAGTCGCCCATCCGCGGCGAGACTTTTGTCACCCGCAAGGTCACCCGGGCCGCGGCGCGGATTGCGCTGGGGCTGCAGACGTGCCTCTACGTGGGCAACCTCGGGGCGCTCCGGGACTGGGGGCACGCCAGGGACTACGTGGTGGCCCAGTGGCTCATGCTGCAGCAGGAAGAGGCCGAGGACTATGTCATAGCCACGGGAAGGCAGCAGTCGGTCAGGCACCTGTGCACGCTGGCCTTTGCCGAGGCGGGCATTGAGATCGACTGGCAGGGCGAGGGCAGGCATGAGACAGGGGTCGTGAGCTCGGCAAGGCCCATCGAGGGCGACGTGCATGTCACGCCGGGCGATGTGGTGGTCCGGGTGGATCCCCGCTACTTCAGGGCCACCGAGGTGGACACCCTGCTCGGCGATCCGGTCAAGGCCAGGCGCAAGCTGGGCTGGGAGCCGAAGATCTCCTTCGAAGACATGGTGGCAGAGATGGTGGAACACGACATCAGGGAGGCGCGGATGGACGTGCTGTGCCGGAACAGCGGGTTTCCCGTGCTGGATCGTCATGAATAGGTCGTCGAAGGTCCTCGTGGCAGGGCATACCGGCCTCGTGGGATCGGCCATGAAGAGGAGACTCGAGGAGGAGGGGTACGCGAATATCGCCGCGGCCTCGTGGCCCGCCATCGACCTCACGGACCAGCGTGCAACAGAAGAGCTTCTGGCGCGCAAGAGGCCCGAGGCCGTGTTCCTGTGCGCGGCAAAGGTCGGGGGCATCCTGGCCAACAGCACCTTTCCCGCGGACTTCATCTACCAGAACATCATGATAGCGGCCAACGTCATCAACGCAAGCTTCAGGCACGGCACACACAAGCTGCTCAACCTCGGTTCGTCGTGCATCTATCCCAGGCTCGCGCCCCAGCCCCTCAGGGAGGAATACCTGCTCACCGGCGAGCTCGAGCCGACCAACGAGCCCTATGCCATCGCCAAGATCGCGGCCATCAAGCTCTGCAGCGCCTACAACCGGCAGCATGGCACGAACTTCATCTCGGTCATGCCCACCAACCTCTACGGCCCGGGCGACAACTTCGACCTGGAGACCTCCCACGTCCTGCCCGCCATGATCCGGCGCTTCCACGAGGCAAAGGAGAACGGTGCACCTGCGGTGACCCTCTGGGGCACCGGAACCCCCCGCCGCGAATTTCTCTACGTCGATGACCTGGCCGCGGCCTGCGTGCATCTCATGACACACCATGACGCCCGGGCCCTCGGTGAGTTCGTGAACATAGGCACGGGCACGGACCTGACCATCGCCGAACTTGCCGGGATAGTGGCCCGCGTGGTGGGGTACGGGGGCGACATACGCTGGGACCTCACCAAGCCGGACGGCACCCCCCAGAAGCTCCTGAACGTGGGGAGGATCCACGACCTCGGTTGGAGGGCGAGCGTGGACCTGGAGGAAGGGATACAGAGGACGTACCGGTGGTACCTTGACAACCTGCAGACCTGCCGGGGGGTATCCTGATGCCCCTGCACGTCAGTCCCACTGGAAACCAGAACGCATCCGAGCGTTACCGCGACGCGCGGCGCTCCCACTGGGACGCGGTGGCCTGCAGGAGAGACGGCTGGACATCCATGGGCGCGTACTATCACCGCAAGCTCGAAGAGATCTACCGCTACCTCATATCTCCCGGGCAGAGGGTCCTCGAGGTCGGCTGCGGCACCGGGGAGCTCCTCGCCGCAGTGAAGCCCAGCGAGGGTGTGGGCGTTGACCTCTCCCCCGAGATGATAGGGCGTGCCCGGGAGATGTTCCCAGGCCTCACCTTCATCGAGGCCGATGCCCACGACCTTTCCCTCGACGGGACCTTCGACGCGATTATCCTGTCCGACCTGGTCAACGACCTCTGGGACGTACAGGCGGTTTTCCAGGGTCTGAAAAGGTTCACGCATCCTGGCACGCGCCTCGTCATGAACACCTACAGCCTCCTGTGGGAGCTCCCCCTCATGCTGGCGCAATCCCTGGGGCTGTCCACCCCACTGCTGACCCAGAACTGGCTCACCGTGGACGACGTGAGCAACCTGCTGGGGCTGTCCGGCTTCGAGGTCATAGCGCACCGGCCCGAGGTGATCTGGCCGCTCGGAATGCCGGTCGTGTCGACCCTGCTGAACCGGTACGCGGTGCGGCTGTGGCCCCTGTGCCACCTGGCGCTCACCAACGTCATGGTCGCCAGGCCCTGCGCCGCGAAGCAGGAACAGGAACCCGCGGTCTCGGTGGTGGTGCCGGCCCGTAACGAGGAGGGCAACATCGATGAGATCTTCCGGCGCACCCCTGAGATGGGTGCCGGTACCGAACTCATCTTCGTGGAGGGGGGCTCCGGCGACGACACCTGCGGGGCCATCGAGCGCGCCATGAAGGCCCACCCGCAGCGCAGGTCTACGTTTCTCCGGCAGAAGGGCACGGGCAAGGGGGACGCGGTGCGGCTGGGGTTCGCTCATGCGAACGGCGACATCCTCATGATCCTCGATGCGGACATGACGGTGCCCCCCGAAGACCTCCCCCGCTTCTACGATGCCATCGTCAGCGGCCGCGGAGAGTTCATCAACGGCGTGCGCCTCGTCTACCCCATGGAGAAGCAGGCCATGCGCTACTTCAACCTGGTGGGGAACAAGTTCTTCTCCCTGGCGTTTTCCTGGCTGCTGGGCCAGCCCATCAAGGACACCCTGTGCGGGACCAAGGTTCTGAGCCGCGAGAACTACGAGAGGATAGCAGCGAACAGGAACTACTTCGGCGACTTCGACCCGTTCGGCGACTTCGACCTGCTCTTCGGCGCGGCAAAGCAGAATCTGAAGATCGTGGAGATGCCCATCCGCTACCGGCAGCGGCTCTACGGCGACACGAACATCGACCGGTGGCGGCACGGCATGATCCTGCTTCGCATGGTGCTCTTCGCCATGAGACGTATCAAGTTCTACTGAGGAGTCGTCACATGTTCAAGGATCTGATTATAAAAACAGATTCCTTTACAATGGTTGCTGTCATCCTTTTCCTAATCGTTGCTTCTGTCATGGTGTACGCTCAAGTTGCACAACATGATTTTGTCAACTTTGACGATGGATTGTATGTATGTGACAATGATCAGGTTAAGGAAGGGATTTCCACCAAGGGTATTATCTGGGCATTCAGCATAACAGGGAAAACCTACTGGCACCCTCTCACCTGGTTCTCGCACATGCTTGACTGCCAGGTGTTCGGCCTGAACGCTGGGATGCACCATATCATGAATTTGTTCTTTCACACGATAAACAGCATTCTCCTCTTCACCGTTCTCTGGATGTCGACGGGATCGATCTGGAGATCTGCCTTTGTTTCTGCACTGTTTACAGTGCACCCGGTTAATGTCGACACCATAGCCTGGGTGGCCGAACGTAAGAACCTCCTGAGCACATCCTTCTGGATGCTGACCATGATTGCATACGTGTTCTATGTGAGGAGGCCAGGCATGTTACGTTATGCCACGACGGCATTCTTTTTCTCACTCGGGCTCCTGGCCAAGCCCATGCTCGTGACCCTGCCCTGTGTCTTATTCCTCCTTGATTATTGGCCGCTTCAAAGGTTTAAAGTTGTAAAACGGAAAGAAATAAGGACTACATTTCAGCTTGAAGGTGAGAAGATCAGTAGGCTCATAGTAGAAAAGTTCCCTTTACTGGCCCTGTCCATACTATCCATTGTCATTTCGATTATGTCCATGAAACGAGGGGACATGATGGTAGCACAAGACATGTCACCCATGGCGGTCAGGATTGCAAATGCTATCGTGTCGTATGCCACGTACCTGGGCAAGTTGTTCTGGCCAACCAACCTCACGTTCTTCTACCCATACCCCGAAGTTGTTCCTCTGATTCAGGTGGCTGGTGCTCTTGCGCTCATTCTGACCATAACCCTGCTGGCAGTATATCTTTTCTTCCTTGCACCTTGGTTTGTCGTAGGGTGGCTGTGGTTTCTCGGTACAATGGTGCCGGTTCTCGGGATCGTCCAAGGAGGACTATGGCCTGCAATAGCTGAACGATGGGCATACGTGCCCTTCATTGGTTTATTCATCATCATAGCCTGGACAGGCGGTGAGCTTGTCAACCACAAGAAATTTCCTAAAACAGTTTCAGGAGTGGTATCGATTCTAGTCATCTGCACCTGTATGGTTCTGGCATGGAGGCAGGTCGGTATCTGGAAAGATAATTACACGCTGTTCGGCCACGGCATAGCAACTAATCCTGATAATTACGTTGCCCACGTCAACCTTGGTGTGACACTCGCCAAGGACAGAAAATACAAAGAGGCTGTCAATCACCTGATGGAGGCATTACGCATCAATCAGACAGACACCATCGCCTTGACGAGCCTTGCCCAGGCCTTGGTAGATATGGGCAAGAAAGATAAGGCAGTGGAGTATTACCAGCAGGTCCTGCGCTATAAACCTCATGACATTGGGGCAATGTACGCCCTTGCCGCACTTTATGAAGATATGAGCGAGGACAACAAGGCAATAGAACTCTTCTCGAACATTTTAGTGATCAATCCTGATCATGCAAGGACCCACTATAATCTTGGTGTTCTCTATGCGAGAAAAAAAGAGTTGGCAAATGCAGAGGATCATCTCCTGCACTCCATCAGATTGAACCCGGCAGATGCCGATGCCCACTGTTCTCTCGGCGTGATCCTCATGAATCAAGGCCGTCTACGGGACGCAACAGACCTTTTCGAAAAGGCAGCACGTATCGATCCGGAATCGCCAGAGATAAGGGGATATCTGGAGGCGGCACGGGCCATGCGGGAGAAGATAGATGAGGATATCGCGGCCCTTGATCTCAGGAGAAGGGCGGAACCAAGGAACGCTGACGTACTGAAATCTTTAGGTATGCTTTATGCTGAAACCGGGGACGATACTTCTGCAGCCGACGTCTTCACAATGTTGGTCAGACTGCGGCCGGACAGTCCGGATGTACATTACAACATCGCCTGCCTTCATGCGCGCACGGGACGGGTGAATGAGGCGGAAGAATGGCTGCGCAAGGCAGTAGACAAGGGATTCAGCAACTGGAACCTCCTGAAGAACGACAGGGACCTGGAGAATATCCGGAACACGACTTTCTACCGCGAGCTCATGGAAAGGCGCGGCGGGTAGACGGCATGCTCGACTGGCTGAGACACCCCCTCACCCGATCCCTAAGCCACGACGACCCGCGCACCACAGTTCTCCGACGCGGCATCATCCGCAGCAAGCCGTTCCTGGAGAAGATCTACCTGGAGTGGTACGGGTGGGTCGCATCCAGGATTCCACCAGGCAGGTTGCCCGTGGTCGAGCTGGGCTCCGGGGCGGGGTTTCTGGACAGTTTCATCCCCGGGCTCGTCACCTCGGAGGTCTTGCGCTGCCCGTTTGTCAGGGTGGTTCTGGACGGCTGCGTCCTGCCATTTCCAGGCAGCAGTCTGCGTGCCCTGGTCATGGTGGACGTGTTTCACCACATCCCGGACGCCGAAGCATTCCTGCGAGAGGCATCGCGGTGCCTCGAACCTGGGGGCATGATCCTCATGGTGGAGCCATGGGTTACAGCCTGGTCGCGATTCGTGTATGCGCGGCTGCATCATGAGCCGTTCGATCCGGTGGCCGAATCCTGGTCTTTCACCGCCTCCGGACCGCTGTCAGGGGCGAACTCGGCCCTGCCGTGGATCGTGTTTCAGCGGGACAGGGCACTTTTCGAAGAACGATGCCCAGGGCTTGCAATCGAGAACATTGCGGTGGAGAGACCGCTGACATACCTGCTCTCGGGTGGTGTCTCCATGCGGACGCTCATGCCGGGTATCGCCTACCGATTCTGGAAGTGCATCGAAGAGATACCTGTCTTTAAGAAGTGTGGCATGTTTGCAAGGATAGAACTGAGCAGGAAAGCAACCGGGGCCCCGTCATGGGATTGACTGATGGATTTGTGAGAACATTACCTGGAAGAATACTTTGTCTCTCAATACTGATTGCCGTTCTTACCCTGGCCATCTACTGGCAGGTGTTGGATTACGGCTTCATCAATTTCGATGATCCCACCTATGTCATAGAAAACAATCACATAAGAGATGGGTTGACAATCGAGGGGATCAAGTGGGCCTTCACCTCGTTCTATGCCTCCAACTGGCACCCCCTCACCTGGCTTTCACACATGCTCGATATTGAGTTTCATGGGATGAATCCCGGGAAGCACCACCTGAGTAATATCACCATCCACACCCTGAATGCCGTGCTCTTGTTCATTCTCCTTGAGAGAATGACCGGGATGTTGTGGCGAAGTGCGATGGTGGCAGCACTCTTCGCCCTGCATCCCTTGCATGTGGAATCAGTTGCCTGGATATCAGAAAGAAAGGACGTCTTGAGCACATTCTTCGGGATACTCACGTTGAGCGCATACGTGTGGTATACGAGAATGCCTGGATTGAAGAGATATTCATTGATGGCAGTTCTTTTCATCTGCAGCGTCATGTCCAAGCCCATGATGGTTACCTTGCCGTTCCTTATGCTTGTGCTGGATTTCTGGCCTTTGAAACGAATTGATGTGATGAAGAGAGAGTCAGGTTATAAGCCAGTAATGAGAACTCTCCATAATCTGCTCCTGTTGCTTCGAGAAAAGATAATTCTTTTTGCTGTTGCACTTATTTCAGGAATAGTGACGGTCTGTGCCCAGCATTCAGGAGGAGCGGTACAGTCTGTAGTACTCCTGAACCTTGGTGACAGAATGATGAATGCCGCTGTTTCTTATTGTACCTATATCTGGAAAATGGTGTGGCCAACCGGCCTTGCCGTATATTACCCTTACCCGAGCGCATTTGTGTTTTCACACGTCGTTCTGTGCATGGCTCTTATCGTCGTTGTGACCATTGCAATTATTGCGTTCATGGATAAACGCCCCTACCTAGCTTCCGGATGGTTCTGGTACATGGTAACCCTCCTGCCGGTCATAGGCATAATCCAGGTGGGAGGGCAATCTATGGCGGACCGCTATACATATGTGCCCAGCATAGGCATTTTTATCATGGCAGTGTGGGGTGTCAGTGATGCGTTAGAAAAGTGTCGATACAGGAAGGTCATTCTTGCCGGGTTCAGCGCACTTGTGATTGGGGCGTCTTCTTTATTAACCTTTGTCCAGGCAGGTTACTGGAGAGACAGTATAATCCTGTTCAGCCATGCGCTTGAGGTGACACACGAGAATGACCTGGCACATTTCAATCTCGGACATGCCTTGGAAGATAGCGGGAATACACAAGAAGCCGAAATACACTATCGGGAGGCAGTCTTGCTCAAAGCCCACGATGCGGCTTATCACACAGCCCTTGGATCAATCCTTGCGGAGACAGGGAGAACAGATGAAGCGGTGGCACATCTGACCAAGGCCCTGCAAATTGAACCTGCCCTCATCGAGGCACGCGTAAATCTAGGCAATATTATGCTGCTTAGGGGAAATACCGAAGGTTCCATACAGGAATATTCCAAGGCCCTGAAGGCAGATCCCATGAATGCTGAGACATTGAATAATTTAGGTGTTGCATATGTACGAAAAGGGCAACTACTTGACGCGATCAAATGTTTTCAGCAAGCTATTCATATCAGGCCCGATTACATGGAAGCCATTGAGAATCTTGAGCATGCAAGAGAAAATCTTGAGACCATGGAGGATGAGGTGGTCAAGTTGCTCCAGTTGATCGATGTTCAGCCCAGGAACCATACACTTTACATTCGTTTGGGGAACCTCTTCCTCCAGCATGGGAAGTTAGACAAAGCACAGGAAGAATACAAGAAAGCACTTCGCATCGATATGGGAAATCTGGTTGCCATGAAAGGCCTCGCTGCAGCATATTCACAGAAGCACGAATATGAACAAGCATTGAGGATCCTTCAGAACATGATGCAAATACAGCCCAGGAACCCTGATATTCAGTATAATATTGCCTGTGTCCATGCAAGGCGTGGCATGCAGGAAAAGGCATTATTTTGGCTGTGGAGAGCGGTGGAAAATGGTTTCAGAAACATCCAGATACTCAAGAATGACGAGGACTTGGCCATAATCAGGGAATCCGAAGAATACGAAAGGATAGTGCGCCTGATTGATAGATTGAATGCAGAGTAATATTCATCGAGAGATCGCGAAATTTCTGGTATATGATAATCATGAGCTTGAGGAATTGACATGAAAGATGGCATGGATGTTTCAGTGGTGATACCGGTGTACAACAGCAGCCAGATCCTGCCGGACCTGGTGGCGAGGCTGCACCCCGTGCTGGAGCGGTCCTGCGACAGGTACGAGCTCATATTTGTGAACGATGGCAGCAGGGATGAGAGTTGGCAGGTCATTGGCGGGCTGGTGGAGAGGCACCCGTGGATCAGGGGAGTAAACCTCATGCGGAACTACGGCCAGCACAACGCCCTGCTGTCTGGCATCAGGATGGCCAGGTTCGGCGTCATCGTCACCATGGACGACGACCTGCAGCATCCGCCGGAGGAGATACCCAGGCTCCTCGCCAAGCTCGGAGAAGGATACGACGTGGTCTACGGCCCGCCCCTGCAGCAGCAGCACGGCCTGTGGAGGGACCTGGCCTCGGTGGTCACCAAGACGTCGCTGCAGGCCACCATCGGTGCGGAAACGGCCACCATGGTGAGCGCCTTCCGGGCCTTCCGCACCCAGGTGCGCGATGCCTTTGCCAGGTACCGGGGCTCCTTCGTCTCGCTGGACGTGCTCCTGACCTGGGGGACCTCCCGCTTCGCGGCGGTCCCGGTGCGGCACGACCCCCGCGCCTCGGGTGCATCGAACTACACCTTCCGGAAGCTGTTCAACCATGCCTTCAACATGATCACCGGATTCAGCCCCCTGCCACTCCAGCTGGCGAGCGTCCTCGGGTTCCTGTTCACGCTCTTCGGCCTCATCATTCTCGTGTACGTGGTGGGGAACTACCTGGCACACGGGGGCAGCGTGCCCGGGTTCTCTTTCCTGGCCTGCATCGTGGCCATCTTTTCCGGGGTTCAGCTCCTCATGCTCGGGATCTTCGGCGAATACCTTGCGCGCATGCACTTCCGTACCATGGACAGGCCAAGCAGTGTGGTGAGGGAGGTCCGGCAGCGGATCGATGATGAGGGGCCGGATCGGCCATGACCATGGATCCCCAGGTGTACCTTTCCCGGCTCGATGAAGACCGGTTTGGGGTCAGGACGGCGAAGTGCGGCAGACTTGGATTAGAAGTGATACCGGAGGTCATGACGTTCTGCAGAGAGCACCAGGTGGAGTTGCTCATTGCCCGTTGCCCCACCGCTTGGCTGCCTGTAGCACAGGAGTTGGAGCAGCAGGGATTCCTACTCATGGACACCCTCATCTACTTTTCGCGGAATATCCGGACGGGCCGGATCCCCAGGGCCAGGCCGGGGATCACCGTCAGGGGGTACAGGCCGGGGGATGAAGACGTGATCAGGCGCATAGCTGGAGAATGTTTTCATGATTACCTGGGGCATTATCACTCGGACAGCCGGCTCGACAGGAAGAAGTGCGATGAGGTGTATGCGGACTGGGCTTTGCGCTCCTGCCTGTCCCGGGATCCTGCAGACGTTGTCATCGTTGCCTGTGTGCGTGACGACATCGCAGGGTTCGGTACCATGCACATGAACGACTCCAGGCAGGGTGAAGGGCTCCTGTTCGGTGTTTCGCCGTCGTTCCGCGGACAGGGAGTCTATCGTGCCATCATGATCCACTGCCTGAACTGGTGTGCTGAGAGGGGCCTCGAAGAGATGACCATATCCACGCAGGTCACCAACCTGGCCAGTCAGAAGACATGGATCCGCCTGGGATTCGAACCGGTGTCCGCGTTCTACACCTTCCACAGGTGGTTCACGTGAGTGCGCTCCACCAGAGACCGCACCCATGAAGACCTGCCCGGGCTGCAGCCACAGGTTCCACACGCCGGGATGGGTGTGCCCCGCCTGCGGAGAAACACCGGGTTGCGCCTCCGGGTTCACATCCTTCATACGTGAGGAGGACGCCGGGCAGGGGGGCTTCGATGCCCGCTACTTCCCCGAGCTCTATCGCCTGGAGGAGGGGCACTTCTGGTTCCGCCACCGCACAGGGATCATCCTGAAGGCAATCGAACAATATGCCGCGGATGCGCAGTCCGCGCTCGAGGTGGGCTGCGGCACGGGTGTCGTCTTGGCGGCGACCCGGCGTGCCTTCCCCGGTATGAGCCTGTCCGGGTCAGACCTCTTCGCGCAGGGACTTTCTTACGCCCATGCACGGGTTCCGGATGCGGTTTTGTATCAGATGGACGCCTGCAGGATGCCCTTCGAGGGGGAGTTCGACCTGATACTGGCCCTGGATGTCATGGAGCACATCGGGGATGACCGGTCTGCACTCAAGGAGATGCACCGGTCGCTGAAGCCCGGCGGGCACGTCATCGTGACGGTGCCCCAGCATCCCTGGCTGTGGTCGATCCAGGACGAGAAGGCCTTTCACCAGAGGAGGTATACGAGGCAGGGACTGGTTGGAATGATGATTCATACAGGATTCGAGATCAAGTACGCGACCTCCTTTATGACCCTCCTGCTCCCGCTCATGGCCGCATCCCGATTCGCTTCGACCCTGTTCCAAAAGGACCTCGCGGTACACGATCCCCTGAAGGAGTTACGCATCGCCCCTGCACTGAACCGGGTATTCTATGGTATATGCATGATGGAGAAGCGGCTTTTGGAAACAGGCCTTTCACTCAGGGCCGGCGGGTCGCTGCTCTGCGTGGGAGAGAAGGTGGACTGACATGGCCGAGCACGAGATCACCATACCGTTCAACAAACCGTTCATAGCCGGCAAGGAACTCCACAACATCGCCCAGGCGGTTCTCAAGGGGCACTTGGCCGGTGACGGCTACTATACCAGGCAGTGTCATGCATGGCTGGAGAACAGGCTGGGGTGTGGCAGGGCCCTGCTCACCCATTCGTGCACGGCGGCATTGGAGATGGCGGCCATCCTCTGCGACATTGGGCCCGGAGACGAGGTCATCGTCCCGTCCTTCACCTTTGTGTCCACGGCCAACGCCTTTGTGCTCAGGGGCGGGGTGCCGGTGTTCGTGGACATCAGGCCGGACACGTTCAACCTCGACGAAAACGGGATCGAGCAGGCCATCACCGGCAGGACCAGGGCCATCGTGCCTGTCCACTATGCCGGCGTCCCCTGCGCCATGGACGAGATCATGGACATTGCACGGCACCGGGGCCTCTATGTCATCGAGGACGCAGCCCAGGCACTTCTCTCCAGCTACCGTGGGAAGAGCCTGGGCACCATCGGGCACCTCGGGTGCCTGAGCTTCCACGAGACCAAGAACATCATCAGCGGCGAGGGCGGGGCGCTTCTGGTGAATGACGGTCAATTCACTCGGAGGGCAGAGATCATCCGGGAAAAGGGTACCGACCGTGCCAGGTTCTTCCGGGGGGAGGTGGACAAGTACAGCTGGGTGGACATCGGGTCGTCGTACCTGCCCAGCGAGCTCATCGGCGCATTCCTGTACGCCCAGATGGAACAGGCGGAGTGGATCATCGCCAAGAGGCGCATGCTGTTCACAACCTATCGTGAAGCACTTGAATCGCTCGAGAGAAGGGAATACATCCGTATGCCCATCATCGGAGACGAGGGTTCTTCCAACGGGCACATCTTCTCCATCCTCACCGGTTCTCTGGACGAACGCACGCGACTCATCGCGCACCTCCGCAGCCAGGGCATTCACGCCGTGTTCCACTATGTTCCACTCCACTCCTCACCGGCTGGCACGAAGTTCGGCAGGACAGCCGGGAGCATGGAGGTGACCGACTCAATCAGCGAGCGGCTGCTGAGACTGCCACTCTATTACGAGATGGATGAAGATAAAGTCCATTTTGTAGCCGATGAGGTAAGGCGATTCTACCAGGGGTAGGGATAGTCCAGAATATTACTTCCAGCCTCTTCGTAGACAGATGGGAATTTGTTGTGCCACGTGTAAATTATTTTTGGGATCTTTAAACCCGACTAGTATTAAGGGGGGAAAGGTACTCCGACTAATCCCAGTAGGGTTTGTAGCTTTCCTTAATCTTCAGATGCCGGTCTTCCATGAAATTCTCGAACAGGTCTGACAGGTAGATGTACCGATAGATGTCGTTGATGTAGGAGCTAAGCTTCTGTGTCCGTGGGCGCGACTTCTCAACTATCGTTGAAACGGCCCCACCTTTTTTCATGTGACGACCAAGGTCATATTTGGTGATCACCTCCCCTATCCTGAAATTCTGTTGAAGATAGAGTATCCCTGTCTTAGCATTAGCATAGACCGGTACAGCCCCGTAGTGGGTAGCATGGTGGCGGATGTCGAGCTGGTTGTCGCAGTTGTTGATCATGTCGCTGATGTGGATGTAGTCCTTGTGCTTGTTTATCTTGAGCCAGTACCGCAGGTCAGACGGGCTCATGGCGATGGGCTTGGTACGATCCACCTTGATGGGTCTGTATGCCTCTCTGTTGAGCAGCATGAAGAGCTCATTGGAGATCGCGCACACGGCCTGGTAGAGGTCTCCGTGCAGGGCGTCGAATGCCTCCTTGGCCTCGAAGACGCGCAGGTCGAGGCTGGAGCTCTCATCCAGGGGCGAAGAGAAGAGCCGCTCCATGATCTCCATCTGGTAGAAGGCCCCGGAGAGCTTGACCTCCACGGTGTAGTGGACGAGCTGGATGTAGGCGATCTCACGCTCCTGACGCTGGGAAAGGTCTCCGCCTTCTGTATTGGCGTAGTTGGCGATGTCGAAGTCCGCGGCCAGCTCGCGCAGCCCCCACCAGTAGTCCAGGGCGGTGAGGTCCTTGTACTTCTCCTCCTTATCCTTGCCGTGGCACAGGTGGCGGTCGATGGTCTGAGGTTTTCCCATTCTTCACTCACGCTGGGGCAGTGCATCCTTTTCAGGAAACGTCCAATTCCCTTATTTTTAATGTATAGGGAAAGGTGCCTCAACGCAAGGGGTTACGAACATTAAACAAAGTCGACACGGTGTATCCTCCGGAGACAGGAGGGTGAGTTTCCTAGCCCGACTTCCTCCTCTGCTTGACTGCATGCCGTGATATGGCATACTTACATGTATGGCAGGTGGCAGTGCCCAGCGGGGAGCCCGGCCATGAACTATTCCCGGAGGGTGGAGGCGATACGTGAACGAGGCATACCGGAGCATCCCGAAGGTGGACGCAGTGCTCAAGGAGCCGGCCATGAAGGAGCTTCCCTATGACGAGGAGGTCGTCAAGAGGCTGCTCAGGGAAAGGCTCGACCTGATCAGGGCCTCCATCGCCGGCGGCAGGATCGCCAGGAGCCCTGACGCGGCAGAGCTGGCACGTGAAGTGGCCTCTGAGGTCCGCGACGTCATGGAATCGGGGCTGGTCAAAGTGATCAATGCCGCGGGTGTGGTGGTCTTCACCAACCTCGGCAGGGCACCGTTGGCGCAGGAGGCGATAAAGGCGGCAACGGATGCTGCGCAGTCGTACACCGACCTGGAATACAACCTCTCAGAAGGAAGGAGGGGCTCCCGCCAGGACCATATCAGGCCCATCACCAGGGCCTGCTTCGGGGCCGAGGACGCCCTGGTGGTGAACAACAACGCCGCTGCGGTCATGCTCGTACTGGCGAGTCTTGCCAGGGGCAGAGAGGTCATCGTGTCCCGGGGCGAGCTGGTGGAGATCGGCGGTTCCTTCCGCATGCCCGATGTCATGGCGCTGAGCGGGGCTATCATGCGGGAGGTGGGCACAACGAACAAGACAAAGATTGCGGATTACCGCGACGCCATTTCCAGCGCGACGGGCCTTATCATGAAGGTGCACAGGAGCAACTTTTCGGTGGTGGGATTCACCGAGGAAGCGGAGATCGAGGAGCTTGCTGCCCTGGGCAGGGAATTCGGCATCCCGGTCTTCGTGGATATGGGCTCAGGCGTGCCCTTTGACCTCGCCGACAACGGTATACCGGGGGAGTGGACCGTGCCCTCGTGTCTGCAGCAAGGCGCTGACGTTTTGTGCTTCAGCGGGGACAAGGTGCTTGGCGGACCCCAGGCCGGCATCATCCTGGGCAGGGCGGACCTCATCTCTACAATGGCCAGGCACCCGCTGCACCGGGCCGTGCGCGTGGACAAGTTCACTATTGCCTCCCTGGGGGCGACCCTGAAACTGCTGGCCCAGGGAAAGGTGTACTCTATTCCGGTTCTCAGGATGATCACCGAACCCGGCATCGATGTGAAGAAGCGTTGCCGGAAGCTCCTGAGGCTCATAAAGGTCAGTGGTGCCCGGGTCGTTCCCACCCGGGCCGTCATCGGCGGCGGGTCGGCTCCCACCAAGAGCTTTGACTCCTTCGGGGTCCTCATCAGGTCTCCAAGGGCCACCGAGATCCATGCGCGGCTGCGTGCGTGCAGGCCAGCCGTGCTCTGCCGCATCGAGGACTACATGCTGGTCTTCGATCTCAAGGCCGTGAACATGCTGGAGGTGGCTGTGCTTGCCCAAAAGATCAACGAGGTGGTCAGCCATGGGAAATAGAATCGGCCTTGCCCTGGGGGGAGGCGGTGTCCGGGGCCTTGCCAACATCGGCGCCGTGAAGGCCCTGCTGGAGGCGGGCATTGTGCCCGACTTCGTGGCCGGCACGAGCATGGGCGCCATTGTGGGGTCCCTGTATGCCGACACCCTGGACATCGGCCATGTGGAGCGGACCATCCGGGCACTGCTGTCGTCCGAGGAGTTCCGGGAAAAGGCCCGGATGCTCCCGGGAGGGACCGACCTGGACAGGGGATTTTTCGACAGGGTCTTTGACACGGCCAAGAAGGGGTACTTCTTCTACCGGTTCATGTTCAGGGAGTCGGTGGTCTCCGCTGGGGCCTTCTTCTCAGAGATGGACCGCCTCATCCCGGACAAGAATTTCTCCGGGCTGAAGATCCCCTTTGCCTGCATGGCCCTGGACATCGTGTCCGGCCTGCCCCAGATCATCCGCTCCGGGCCGCTGCGTGTCGCAGTGAAGGCGTCCAGCGCAGTACCGGGCATCCTCCCGCCCGTGCCCATCGACGGCAGGGCGTGTGTGGACGGCGGATGGGTGGAGTCCGTTCCGATCTCAGCAGCCCGGGTCCTGGGGGCACGCTTCGTCATCGCCGTGGATGTCTCCCGGGACATCGAGCCCATCAACTACAGGGAAGAGATCAGGAACAGCCTGGACATACTGATGCGGGCCGGCGACGTGACGAGGCTCATCATGAACACCCTGCGGGTGCGGGATGCGGACTTCGTCATCCACCCCGAAGTGGGGGATGCGGACTGGTCCGAGTTCGAGGAAGTCGATACCTACATCTCAGCCGGCTACCGGGCCGCCATGGCTGCCATGCCGGCCCTGAAACGGGCCATGAAGATCCACCGCATCAGGACACTGCTGCCATGGAAGAGAAAATAGACCTCACCGCCACCGGCCGGGATGCAGCAGCCCGGCTGGATGTCTTCATGGCGAAACACCTCGGTCTCGGCCGCTCCCATGCGGCCCGTCTCATCGAGCAGGGGCATGTGCTGGTGGACGGCACCAGGAAGAGGCCTTCCTTCAAGCTCAAGGCCGGGATGCGCGTACAGGGTGCATGGGAAAAGCAGGAAGAGATACAGGAGCTCACAGCGGCCGAGATCCCTCTTGATATTCTCTACGAGGACCCCTGGATCGTGGTCATCAACAAACCTGCAGGCATGACCGTGCACCCAGGGGCGGGGACGACCGGTGATACCCTGGTAAACGCCCTGTTGGCCAGATATCCTGAAATCGGTGCTGTGGGGGACCCGGGCAGGCCAGGCATTGTCCACCGCCTGGACAAGCTGACCTCCGGGGTCATGATCGTGGCGAGAAATACTGAGGCCCATGCAGTACTGTCAACAGCCTTCAAGGCCCATGAGCACAGGCGGGAATACCTTGCCGTATGCTACGGCTGCATGCCGCAGAAGAGCGGCACCATCGAGACCTTCATGCAGAGGAACCCGAAGGACCGCAAGCGCATGACCTCCCGGTCAGGGGAGGGCAGGAGGGCTATTACCCACTGGGAGGTCCTCATCGAGTGGAAGGAGTTCTCCCTGCTGCGCCTGACCCTGGGGACCGGAAGGACTCACCAGATCAGGGTGCACCTGTCCGATGCCGGCCATCCCGTGGCAGGGGACCCTGTCTACGGAGGCAGGCGCAGGGTCAATGCCGTTGCGGACACAAGGATCCGGGCCCATGTAAAGGGACTGGGAAGGCAGATGCTCCACGCAGCTGTGCTGGGGATAAGGCATCCCGGCACCGGAGAATTTATTGAATTCATGTGCGACATGCCGGAGGATATGAAGACCTTCATGGCAGTGCTTGATAAGTTTGACGTCCCATCCCTTACACCTTGACAATTCGTAAGCCATCCCCGATCATTGCGGCATGCGCAGGATAGGGGACGTGCTCGCAAACCAGAACCGGCAGATCGGTCAGGTCATGAAGATTCGTAGCAGATGGAAAGATATCGCCGGCGAGGTGCTGGCTGCGCATACGGAGCCAGTGGCAATCAAGAACAAAGTACTCCAGATCCTTTGCGATTCCCCTGCGTGGGCCCAGCAGGTGGGACTGCTCTCCAGGACCATAGAGGAACAGATCAGGAAAATGACCAGGGTGAAGATCGAGAAGATAGAAGGCAAGTTCGGTATGGTGCACAAGGCACCCCCCAGGAAAAGGGCGGTGCAGGCCATTGGCAGGTTAGATATCGATCCCCGGGACATCGAGAAGATCCGGGATCCAAAGCTTGCCCAGATTGTACGTGAACTGGCGGCCGGTGAAGGGAGCGGGAATGGCTGAGAGGAGGAAAGCCCTGAACGGTGTGATGGTGCTGGCTGGCCTTGCCCTGGCAGGGCTCCTGATCCTCCGGTTCGCATCCACAAACGGGATCTTCCCCTTTTCGTACACCGATGCCCGGACTCCCAGTGAGCTGTTGAAATTCCTGGAATCACGTACGGCTCATGTCAAGGGCATCAGGGTGAACGGTCACCTCCTGGAGATCGGCAAGAGACCGTCGCTCCAGGTCCTGAAGGGATACGACCAGGTATTGTACCAGGTGAGGCCATACCGGCAGGTGAACTATAAATACAGAAATTTTACCATGGCCGAGGTGATGGATTTTTGTACTAATGTCACGGGTGAATCGTTCGATAACCTCCGATCTTCCATGGATTCGGGTAAAGGGTATACCCCGATATGGAAAGGAAAGATCAAGGGGGGCGATATCACCCTGGTCCGTGTCACCCGGTTCAGTTACCTTGTCGCAGGTCTTGCTGATAAGCCTCTGTTCATGGGCCAGGTCGAGCTGGCCAAGCGCCTCGGCATGAACGATGCGACAGTGCTTCAGCTTCTCCTACCAGACCAGGACCGATGGCTTGAGAGTTTCAAGGCGGCACCCTCCATGGACACGACGTATCCTGTAGAGTTTTCCAGAAAAGACAGGGATGAGCTCATCGCCTGGCTAGGGGGGCCAACAGAGTAGGGGTTTGCAGTACACTTCATTTATGTAAACACCGTTTACTTTTTTACCTGCCTGTTCTATAGTCGTTTCCTCACAATGAATCACGGAGGTCCAGCCATGTCATTACCCGACCGCAACAATCCCTATACGTTCGACGAGTACCTGGCATGGAGGAACGGGTTCGACTATTACCGCGGCGACGAGTTCTTCCAGAAGGTGGTGAGGCATTTCTCCGGGCCCGAATGGCCGGCGGTGCACGAAGAGATCACCAGGATGTCGCCGAAGGTATCGTTCCGCTGGAGGGACTTCTCCGAGGCCATCGCCTGGCCGGAAAAGAGACCCTACATAATGCACTACGACGGACACAACCACCGTATTGACCGCATCGTCCGCCCGGCCCAGACCGAGATCATGGAGAAGGAGGTCTTTTCCGAGGCGTTGTTCTCAACAAAGACCAGCCTATGGCTCAGACTCGCCAAGATGTACCTCATCTATCAGAACGGCGAGTCCTGCGTCGCCTGCCCTGTTACCTGCACCGAGGGCCTGGTGGCCCTGCTCGACAAGTTTGCGGACACCCCGGAGACCAGGCGGATCCTTCAGCACTGCAAGGAGGGCATTGACGGTGATTTTGCCATCGGCGCCCAGTACCTGTCCGAGATCCAGGGAGGCTCCGACGTCCCGTCCAACGTGCTGGAAGCGGTCGAACAGGACGGTTCCTGGAGGCTCTACGGCAAGAAGTTCTTCTGCTCCGCAACCCATGCGGACTATGCCGTGGTCACCGCCAAACCTATAGGCTCGGAGAAGGTCGCACTCTTCGTGGTGCCTTCCTGGCTGCCCGGGAACAAGGCAAAGGAGGTCAGGAACGGCTGCACCATTGACCGCATCAAGTGGAAAATGGGAACGAGCGAGCTCACCACGGCCGAGATCACTTTCGACGGGGCCGTGGCCTATCCCCTGGGACCCCTGGATCGGGGAGTAGCCAACGTAGTTGGCATCGTGCTGACGTACTCGCGCTTGACCGTGGGGTTGTCTGGCGCGGCCTCTATGACCCGTGCCGCACGGGAAGCAAGGAACTACGCCTCGTTCAGGGAGGCCTTCGGAGTCAGGATCGACAGGTTCCCCATGCTGGCGAACCAGCTCCAATGGATGGACACCTCTGCGAAGAGGACGACCGCGGCGGCATTCAGGCTCTACCGCGATTTCCTCCAGCTTGAGGGTGGTCTCAAGGGCGGCCTGTTCACCGACGAGAGCCCGGAGATGAAGAAGAGGCGCTTTGCTGTGCGCGAGCTCATCATGCTCCAGAAGATCGCCACAAGCTGGGACTGCACGGATGTCATCCGCATGGCCATGTCGGTCTTCGGCGGCCACGGCATCATGGAGGACTTCTCGTCCATGCCCAGGCTGTTCCGGGACTCTGCCATCAACGAGCTCTGGGAGGGGCCCAGGAACGTGCTGCTCACCCAGATCCACCGGGACTTCCAGCGAGCCGGCAGTTGGTATGCAGCCAGGGATTTCGTCAGGGATATCCTTGCTGGTGCAGATGAGAATCTGATCAAAGACCTTGGCGCTGAGATGCAGGAGCTCGTGGCCTGGCCGAACCTGTTCACCATGGACGATGCGACCATGGAGGTGTGCAGCAAGTGGGACGCCTTCTGCCACCGGCTCTACCATGCGTACCAGGACTGCGCGCTGGAAGAGGTTATTCAAGCGAAAATATAATGGGATGTCTTCAGGTAATACCTGGTAGATCTCACCTTACAGGTGGTATGCCAAGATCTTTACAGATCTTGTCATCAAGAAGATCATTGATCTCTGTATGGCGGGGTACTGAAGAACGTTTGTTCTGGGAGGGGTTCGTCCACCAGGAGTGGCGCCCTCCCTCCCTGATCAGAAAGCACCCATGCTGACGGATATGCCTGAGCAGGTCTCCGCGCTTCATACGATAACAAGTTCTTCTTTATAATTGGGGGAGGCGGCCTTTCTCGCTTCTTCTCGATTGAATGCAAGGGCTTCTTTCAGGGTTATTTTCAGGCTTTCAAGGAGTTTTTCCCGGGTTTTCTCTTGACAGTTCACACCGGGGATCTCTTCTATCCATCAGATCCACCAGTCGCCTTCTTTTTTTGTTATGGCTGTATATCTGTTGGGCATAACATCCCTCCCCGTACAATGAAGATTAGCAAATGATCCGATTCTTGTCTAGAAAAGGTGCTTGTATTCACCCAGCAATCTCCAGCAAGCTACTTATGGATGTCTATTTGAGGGCCATCACCCGGTGAACACATTTTCTCCTGAGTCTATGGTATAAATGAACATCCGTGCCATGATATGCCCGATGCGGTGCATGTGCCGGTCCACCTCGTCGTCGCTCCTTCCCGGGTGTCTGCGGAAGGTGATGAGGATTCCGTTGAGAGCAGCAAAGAAGCAGTGAGAGATGAGGCGGACGTTTTCCCTGGCCCCTGCCTTGCGGAAGAGCACATCAAACCGGTCGAGCATGGACCGCTCGATGGTGTTCAGTGTTTCGAGCAGACCCTCATGCACCGTACCCTCCAACATGAAGTGGGTCATCATCTTGAAGTACTGTTTGTTCTCGGTCAGGAAGGAGATGAATATGTCCGCTGCCTCTTCCAGCCTGGGGTTTCTACTCCTTGTTATATGGTCGGCGAACTGTTCCAGCAAATGCCGGGTCCCCCGGAGAAAAGCCTCAACGAAGAGGTGCTGCTGGTCTGGAAAGTGTCGGTAGATGAGCGCTGGAGAGATGCCCGCTTCCTTTGCGATGTCCCGCATACTTACTTTCGAGAAGGGTTTGGAGGCAAAGACTCTCTCTGCAGCATCAACTATGGTGTTCCTCGTTGCAGCACGGTTCCGTTGGCGCCGACCCACGGAGGCATTTCTTGCAGGAGATCTTGCCGGAGAATCATTCATGGTATGGTTAGCAGGTCAATAGACCGTAGTCCCGCCATGGTTCGGGCAGGTTGTCATGATGTCCTCAGGTGTACCGGATACAGAAACATATGATTCAGTGACGAAGGTCCTGTCATCTATCCAGCAGGTGTTATTCACGGTAATGGTGGCATACAACGTGGTTGTACCCGAACCGTGCAGGACAGCGATCAGCGAGAGGTCTGCGTCGGGAGGTGCCAGGAAGGAATAGGCCCATGGAATGGGGGCATCATAAATGGTATGTTCTATGCTATGTGCATCCATGTAGGTGATGTCTGCCTCATTGATAAGTCCCGATCCGCCTTCCACCACGTACCTGACCGTGTGATCGCCAGAACCCGGAATATCACTACTTCCATCGCTCCCGCTGCAAGAACAGAGAAGTAAAAGAAGGGAAAGTGAAAAGATAATTTTCTTGGGCATATCCACGACAAAACTCCCAACAAGTATAAGAGTATTATAAAATAATGACACATTGAGTGTATGAATACAAGACGGATGATTCTATGATCTCAACAGAAGCAATGGTCCTGTCCTGTAATGTCTGTAAAACCTCCATGCCCGACCACGGGAATGGAGGTTTTACAGACAATCGGAGACTTGACTTTACAGACTAGTGGATGTTTGAATTTCAACTGTTTCTAAGACATTTTTAATCTGTGGCTTTTTTTCACATGCTTATGTATGGTTCATAAAGAATCTTATAATATTTCAGTTATGTAAAAGATGGTGGAGGCTTTTTTTTATGGATAGTGATGGTTTAAAAAAGAACCAGAAACTTATGGTAATCATTTCTTTCTTGGTGTTTTCCCTGGTTCTTATTTTCTCTGTTATATTTTTAAAAATAATCTATGACCCGGATGGCAGCTTCCTCAATCAGGAAAAAGCGGGCATCTGGATTCGAGAACAAGAACCTATTGATCTCAACATAAAAGCAGTAGAAGTTGAATCTACGATATTCATTACCTTATTCGATGTAGTTTCAATTCCCTCAGAGGCTCGGCTTGAGTTCAAGGCTTTCAGGTCCGCAACTGTATGGCTCGACAACAAATGCATATACAGGAATGATGAGTTCAGAAGTTGGAATATCTTGAGATCCCTCGACATCTCGCAGTATCTGAGCACAGGTAGGCACAAATTGTCTGTAGAAGTACAAAATGAAGGCGGCCCTCCAGCCCTGACTGCTTCATGCGAAGTCTTAGGGATTCGCACCGGTGATCATTGGCTGGCGAGTAGTGACGGGAATACTTGGAACAAAGCATACCCTGCTGACAAAATAATACCTCCTGATCTGGTGCATGAATTCCAAAATACCGGAAAAGCATTCTGGTCTATCATGCCTTTTATTGGTCCTGTTTTTCTTATCATCCTCCTTTGCAGTATTTATTATTCACATATCATTCCAGGAAGATTATGGGAGGTTCATTTTTCGGCACACATCATAAGGTGGATTGTTCTTGGCCTTTACACCATTCTGGCAATCAACAATTTTTTCAAGATGCCCATATATATGGGATACGATCATAGAGGCCATCTTCAGTATATTCTTTATATTCTTGATAATTCAAGGTTGCCGCTCGTAACAGAAGGATGGAACATGGCCGACCCCCCGCTGTATTATTCAATCTCGGCCTTATTCTATTCGCTATCCGACAGGCTATTTGACACTGAGACAGCATACAGAATTCTGCGCTTACTACCGCTCATATGTGGCGCTGTTCAGATCGAAATCTGCTACAGGGCCATGAGGGCTGTCTACCCTGACAGGGAAGACCTTCAGGCTTTGGGCACGGTCATCGGCGGCCTCCTACCGATTAATATTTACGTTTCACAATTCATTGGCACAGAAACTCTTGCGGGCTGTCTCACGTCATTGGTTGTTTTATATGTTTTCAGATTCATCAGCTCCGATTCAGAGCCTAAGGCAGGCTTTTTTCTCTCAATGGGAGTTCTCATAGGGCTTTCCATGCTTTCGAAGATAACAATCATTCTCTTGCTCCCCCCTCTCATGCTCACCATGATGATCGTATATTATGAAAGATACGAGCCATTGAGAAAAAGCATCATCTTGACGATCAGGAACATTTCACTGATCCTGGGATGCGCCTTGGTTTTGTCGGGATGGTATTTTATAAGGAATTATCTTGAGCTGGGCCAGCTCATCATATCTTCCACCTATGGCGCGGGGGATTCTGTAATCTCTTCTTTTAAATGGTGGCAGGATCCTGGCTACAGGTCATTCAGCCAGCTAGTTTTTTCTGGCCAGGCTTTGCTCCACCCCATTTATTCAGGCATCTTCTCGTTCTGGGATTCCCTTTATTCCACCTTCTGGTCTGATGCGTTTCTGAGCGGCAAAACAGTTTTCGAGCAACGGCCCCCATGGAATTATAGCTTCATGTTATCGAGTATCTGGCTCGCGCTTCTTCCACTCATATTGATTATTGCGGGTGGGATGAGAGTCTTTTGTAAATCGGCATTGTAAACTAGACCAGAAATCGTCATCAGGAATTAGGCCACGCTCATTCATTTTCATGGGGAAGTGTATTCGAGGGAGAAGTTTGAGAAGAGAGGCAGGGGCCTGGGGGGCAGCC
>Ga0209604_1001021_pt1 | contig 23898 bp, 20 predicted proteins | sample AD_UKC097_MetaG_FD_184405 | JGI IMG/M metagenome (GOLD analysis project Ga0209604, IMG submission 184405) | Active sludge microbial communities of municipal wastewater-treating anaerobic digesters from USA - AD_UKC097_MetaG (SPAdes) (version 2) | ecosystem: Engineered > Bioreactor > Anaerobic >... | reverse complement strand
GGGAATGGTCCGTCGATTACTGACCAGCAGCAGGCCGGAATGCAGAGGATGGTTTTCTGACCGAGAGCTTTTAAGGCATATCTCATAGCGAGAGTTGCTCCGCAGCCCTGACAGGCCAGATGGCCAGAGCTCATTAGCTCCTCTCTTGGCAGAGTTATGGTCATTTTCCTTTCTTTACTCATTGTTTTACTCCTATCCAGACGATTTCTTCTTCGGGCCGATCGTGTTTAAGCGTGTAATCAGCAATTTCTTTATAAGAATCTCTGGTGATATCACGTCCGCCCAGTCCGGCGATAAAACCAAAAATTGCCGGCTGAGACGGCAGTCCATACATAGCCGACTTAACTTCCTGATAAAAAATTCCGTGGTGACCATAAGAGATATTCCGGTCAAGAACAGCTACCTTTGGGACGCTGGATAAGATAGATCTAACCTGCTCAAAGGGGAAGGGGCGAAAGAGTTTAATACGCAGATTGCCAGCCTTGATCCCCTGGGCACGGAGTTCGTCCACCACTACCCGGGCGGTCAGACCAGCTGTACCTGAGGTAACAAAAACCAGCTCGGCTCCATCGCAGAGATAATCATCAACCTGACCGAGATAACGGCCGAACATTTTTTCATACTCGCGGCCGGTTTCCTCGACCAGAGCTGGCACTTTTTCCATATCTTTCTGGAGTTTATAGCGAAGTTCCAGGTAGTGGTCAGGTGCAGTTAGACCGCCAAAAGCATGGGGATCATCAGGGGTCAGGCGGTAAGGCGGATTAAAGGGCGGTAGATAAGCATCAACTTTTTCCTGCTCTGGAATTTCCACCACTTCATAAGTATGAGAAAGAGCAAAGGCGTCCAGAATAACCATGCTGGGGATCATCAGCTTTTCAGAGACCTTATAGGCCTGAATTACCGTGTCCAGCACTTCCTGATTGGAAGAGCAGTAGAACTGAATCCAGCCTGTATCTCTCTGGGAGAGACTATCATTCTGGTCAGTCCAGATGCTCCAGCCTGGAGCCATCGCCCTATTAATATCGCCCAGAACAACAGGCATACGTCCGCCAGAAGCCCAGTGCAGCATTTCATGCATTAAAGCCAGACCCTGGGCAGAGGTGGCAGTAAAAGTTCTGGCCCCCGCCATTGAGGCTCCCAGACAGGCAGCCATTGCTGAGTGTTCGGATTCAACCTTGATGAACTTGGCATCGAGGGTACCATCGGCGCACATTTCCGATAGCAGTTCAACTACCTGAGTCTGAGGAGTAATCGGGTAAGCAGCAATGACCTGGGTTCTGGACAGCATCGCCCCATAGGAGAGAGCGTGGTTTCCCATAATTACTTTTTTCATTTTTCCTCCTCAACCATGGCAATGCATTTTTCCGGGCATTCTTCAGCACAAACGCCACAGCCCTTGCAATAATCATAATTAACGACCGGCCACTCATCGACGATGTCGATAGACGTATCCGGACAGAATTTCCAGCAAATACCGCATTTAATACATTTCGACAGGTCTATAACCGGCTTAATATTCCGCCAGGCGCCTGTCTTGTTATAGAGCATTGAGCCCAGCGACATGGCCACCAGCGGCATCTCTTTTTCAGAGTTAAAGATTATTCTTTTATCATCTTTCTTTTTGCTCATCTCTTCCTCCCTTAAGCTTTTTCATAAGCTTCAATTGCTGCCTGAACATTTTCTTCCTGTTTAAGCGGCACCCCTTCTCTGATAGCTTCGATCAGCGACTCAAGTTTGGTCAACTTTAATATTTTGACCACAGCCCCGACAATCGCGGTGTTAACAATGGGTGCAGCTAGCGTGCCCAGCTGATGCCTGACCGCAATATCAGTGGCATCAATGGTAAAGACCCTGAATTTGTCAGGAAATTTGAATTCCTCCGGCTTTTTGGGGCTGTTGATGATAATGTAGCCGCCATCCTTTAAACCATCGGTGATATCAATAGCTTCCACCAGAGTTGGATCAACCACCACCACATGATCAGGTGTATAAATCCGACTCTTGTCATAAATGGGCTTATTATCGACGCGGATAAAGGCAAAAACGGGAGCTCCTCGACGTTCGACTCCGAACTCTGGATAAGCCTGGACATAATTGCCCTCTTTAGCCAGGGCATCAGCCAGAATCTTGGAGGCCACCACTGTCCCCTGGCCGCCTCGTCCATGGAAACGAATTTCAATCATCTACCTCTCCTTTTATCAGAGTTATTACTCTATCATTCAGGCGAGCTAGCCCGCTGACCGGAAAAAACTCCAGCCAGTCATAGCCGCCAATTCTCCGAGAATGAACTGTCCGCCATAGTTCCCAGGAATAATCAGCCAAAAATTCCTCTCTTTCCCCGGAATTTTTTGAATTCATACTGATTTAGGCTATTTAATAATTAGGATTTAGTTTAGACTTTGACTCACTCAGTGTCAAGAAAATCATGATCGGCTCGGCTGATCTCAGGACTGTTTCCCTTGTTCTTAAGATTATAATAAAGGTTCTTCAACCTCAGGGCGTCGGTTTCTAGCGATGGGCTCTCGACAATAATGGTGCCTTTAAGATCAATCTCAATAATGGCCTGAAGCCATTCATCGTAGCGGAACTCTGATTCGTCCAGGTTGATGTGCTTGATCTCTCCCCGTTGGTTGAAGATAACACCTGAGATGTGGATGTGGGCGCTGGCCAGAGCCCGGCGGCCCAGCTTTCTCTCCACTTTTTTTAATACCTGATAAAAATCCCGATAAGAGTTTATTTTCCCTTCTCGCGCAAAGATATGAGCAAAATCAAGACAGAGAGAAAGCCCGTCGAGTTCCCGGCAGAGCGACAGAACCTCATCCAGGCTGCCAAACTGCTGTCGTTTTCCCATAGTTTCAACTCTGAGCTTGACCGGTATTCTTTCCAGTCGGCTGATAGATAGAATTTCTTTTAAGCCGTTTTTGACCTGGCTGTAGGTTTCCTCAGGGGTTTGGTGGCCATAATAGCCAGCGTGAAAGACCAGATCAGAGGCACCGGCCACCGCCGCCAGCCGAAGAGAATTTAACAGTAGTTCCTGGCTTCGCATCCTCTGTCCCTGATCCTCGGAATTAAGATTGATAAAGTAAGGAGCATGGGCGCTGAGCTTCACTCCTTGCTGGCTGGATTTTATTTTGATCTGACCGGCTGTTTCGGGGCTTAGTTTGAGTCCATGAACGAACTCCAGTTCCAGCGCCTCCAGACCCAGAGAAGCCAGACAGTCAACAGCTCGAAGAGAAGAATCTTCAGGACAGGAATGGGGGATTCCAGCTACCCCAAAACGAACGCCCTTAGAAGCAAGAGTCATCAGCCTCTCCATTCAAAAATTGGCTGACGATTTTCATCGCACAGAATTCGCCACACATGGAGCAGGCTGTGGTCTTTGATTTCCTTCGCCTTCTGATTTCAGCAAATTTTACTGGGTCAATAGCCAATTTTTGCTGGGTTTTCCAGTCCAGCCTCTTTCTGGCCTGAGAGAGCTCGTAGTCTCTTTCCCTGGCTCCAGGCAGGCCCTTGACGATGTCGGCAGCATGTCCGGCTATTCTAGCGGCGATTAGCCCATCTTTAACGTCGTCAAGTGAAGGTAACCCCAGATGCTCGGCAGGCGTCACATAGCAGAGAAAATCAGCACCGGCGGCGGCCGCGATGGCACCGCCAATAGCCGAGACAATATGATCATAGCCGGGAGCAATATCAGTGACCAGCGGTCCAAGAACATAAAAAGGAGCTTGCTCGCAGACTCTTTTTTCCAGCTTGATGTTCATGGCTATCTGATCAAGGGGCACATGGCCCGGTCCTTCAACCATTACCTGAACGTCAGCCTGACGCGCCCTTCTAACCAGCTCGCCCAGCGTTAGAAGTTCTTCAATCTGAGGTCGGTCAGTGGCATCAAAAATCGCACCAGGCCTTAAGCCATCGCCCAGGCTGAGGGTAACATCATATTTCTGAGCTATAGCCAGCAGCCGATCAAAGTTAGCATAGAGGGGATTTTCTTTCTGATGGTGAAGCATCCAGGCTAAATGGAAAGCACCACCACGGGAGACAATATCAGCTACTCGCCCCTGCTTTTTCAACCTATCCACCGCCTTAAGAGTCAGGCCGCAGTGGACAGTCATAAAATCCACGCCTTCCTCCGCCTGCTGCCTTATTGTCTCAAAGAGGTCATCTTCAGTCATTTCCACTATTGAGCCCCGTTTTTCTATCGCTTCAATGGCTGTCTGATAAATAGGGACGGTTCCTAAAGGAACAGTAGCCAGCGAAAGAAGTTTTTTTCTGATGCTCCTGATATCGCCTCCGGTGCTCAGGTCCATCACCGCATCAGTCTGGTATTTGAGGCTTAATTTCAATTTGGCAATTTCGCTTTTGAGGTCGGGATAATCACGGGAAGTGCCGAGGTTGACATTAACTTTGGTCCTCATTTTGTAGCCGATGGCTACTGGCCGGACCAGCTTATGCCTTTTGTTATAGGGAATAACTACCAGTCCGTTGGCCAGGAGAGACATAAGCTCTTCGGGCTCGAGCCTCTCTTCGGCTGCCACTTTCTTGACTAAAGGAGTCAAAATACCTTTTCTTACTTGCTTGGCGAGAGTCATAATTGGCTTTCTTTCTGACTGGATATTCTTAAAAGCCCAGTATAGTTTACCCCCTGAGGGCTGTCAACCGGGACTTGCCGGCTGTTATTTACAGTTGAAAAGTGAACTCTTTTTTGACCCGGCTGGCTTTTGCTGCCCGAATTTACAAAAAGATGATTTACTGATAAATTGATTAAGAACATCAAGCGGAAATGAGTAGAAAAAAGAAATCTTCAGATCTCAGGGTAAAAGTCTGCCTTCTGGTTACAATGTTTTTCGGTTTTAGTTCTGTCCCTCTGGTTCTTCCGCAAACTGAAACCGGGCAGCCTCAAGACCTGGAGACAGTTTTAAAGGTAGCCAATTTTCTGGACGAGGCAGATCGTTACCAGAAGGAAAATGGACATTATCAGAATAAAATAGCTGAATTTTCAGAGAAAGAGGTTTCCTCTTTTTTCCGTTATATTTTCTCGGAAGAGTCGTCGGCGGTTAAAACTATTGAGCTCAAGTTACTTCGGTCTAATAAAATCGAAGGCTGGGTTTTGCTTAGTTTAAAAGATCAGGCGCTTCCTTCTTATTTTAAAGATGAGATTAATCTTTACTTTGCAGCCAGGCTGGAAACAGACCGCAGGCGGGTCAGACTCGACATCAAAAAACTTTATTTTGAGACCGAGCCTGTTCAACCGTCGGTGGTTAATTCCCTGATTGATCTCGTAGCCAAAAATAACGGACTTGAAGCTCAACATCTTGACGATTGGTATGATCTGCCTGCGGGGATTCTGGATATAAAAACAGACAAAGGTAAGCTCCTGGTTTATTATTGAGCGAGAGGTCATAAAGGTGATTAGAATAATTGCTGGCCGCTATAAAGGAAGGATTCTGAGGCTCGTCCGTAGTCCGTTGGTCAGGCCTTTACCAGCCAAGCTGCGTGGCTCGTTATTTAACATTCTCCAGGAAAGAATCACTGATACGAATTTTCTGGACGGCTTTGCCGGTACTGGTTCGGTTGGCCTGGAAGCTTTAAGCCGGGGAGCCAGGCGGGCTGTCTTTATAGAAGAATTGTCTTTAGCAGCTAAAACCATCGAAGCCAATATAAAAAAATGTGGAGCCGAGGACCTGGCTCTGGTCATCAACAAAGAATTTAACCGGGCAGTTATTGATCTGGCCAAAAGAAAGATTATCTTTGATATTATCTTTCTTGATCCACCTTATCGGCTTTTGGCTGACCGGAATCCGTTAAAAGTTATCAGAAAGAGGCAGATCCTCAAGCCAGACGGATTGCTTATCATCCGTCATCACCGCCGCTATTCACCTTCAAAGGATGACTTCGAATTAATTCGCCAGGTGAGCTTTGGCGATGATATTTTCTCCATTTATTCGGGTAAGATTATAGTTAAAAAGGGCAGCCTGAATGAGCTGGAAACCAGGAAATCCAAATCAAATAAAACAAAAAAATCAAAAGTGAGTTTGGATAATGGCTGCTGACGACAAAGTGAATCCACGACCGAACACAGGCCTCAGACTTAAGGAAGAAGAAATTTTTTCTGGCCTGGGACCGACCAGAGGCTCGTTGCTTTTTCTCGGCCGTTATACCTTAAAAGAAGTCATGGTCATCCTGGCCAGAAAGGGTTTTTTACGAGAAGCCAGGAAAAGGAATCTCTGGCCGCTGAGTTACCGGCTTGATTCTTCAGATTATCCTATCCAGAGATTGCTTATTTACTGGGAAAAAGAAGATCCAGACCGGATCATAGTTGATTTGAAGATCAAAGAAAGCCGGACAAAATTTCTGGACCCGGAGAAACACGGATATAGACTGCCAGTTCAGCACAGCCTCTTATTTGAATGGCTCACCCTGCAAAACCCAAGACAGGAATTTTTCGGACGACACAAGCCACTCCCCGGTCAGACCAGACCAGGTTTAAGTCTCTCCAAAAAAATTCTGGAGATTTTTCTCTATTTAGCCAAACTGATTGAGCTGGATGTTCTGGTCGCTTTCCCCGCCTACTTTCATAATGCCCTCCTTTTTTCCAGGTATCTTTATTTTGTCAATCCTATTAAGGAAGGCGAAATTAAGGCTATACGTCGTCAGTTCAGTCATGTTCCTTTCCGTCAGTTGGCCTGGGCAGTTTATCTTGGCTGTCTGGAGACAGAAAGCGGCCAGATTTATGACTGGCAGGCAGAGGAACAGGTTTACCCGCTGAGTGAATCTCTGAAAGAGTATATAAATTCCCGGGTCTATAAAGAAATTGCTCGCCATGTGGAAAAAACTTCAAAATTTGAACTCAATCTGAAGCTTTTTCAGGAAAAAAGCCAGAAGGCGGGCATTCTTTACTGATGAAGTTAAAACTGCTATAATCAAGAGCCTGAAGAGGAGAGAAGAGTATGAAAAAAGGAATTCATCCCGAATATCAGGAATGTACCGTTATCTGTGCCTGCGGCAATACTTTTAAGACGAGATCAACTAAAAAAGAGATCAGGGTTGAAATCTGTTCTCAGTGCCATCCTTTCTTTACCGGTAAACAGAAAATCATGGATACGGCCGGCCGGGTGGAAAAATTCAGGAAAAAATATGCGGCTAAAGCCAAAAAATAATAAACATGCTTCAGGAATTAAAAACTGTCGAGGAAAGATATCGACAGGTCATTTCACTTCTCTCTGATCCTACCGTTACTTCTAATGTTCAAAAGATTAAGGAGCTGGCCAGGGAGAGGGCCGAGCTGGAACCTCTGGTCAAAAAATATGAAGAGTTCAAAAAGGTAGAAAAGGATCTGGAAGAATCCAGTTCGATTCTGTCTGAGGCTGATTCCGATCCAGAACTAAAGCATCTGGCGGAAGCAGAGCTCGAATCGTTGAAGTCAAAAAGAGAAGCTATAGAAAAAGAGCTGAAGCTCTTGCTTCTGCCTAAAGATCCCAATGATGAAAAAAATGTCATGCTGGAGATCAGGGCTGGAGCCGGAGGAGATGAGGCTTCACTTTTTGCTCAGGATTTACTCCGGATGTACACTCGTTATGCCGAGCAAAAGGGCTGGAAATGGGAGCTGTTGGATGTCAGCTATTCCCCCATCGGCGGTATCAAAGAGGCCATTGTCAATATTCAGGGAAAGAAAGTTTATTCCTGGCTCAAATATGAAAGTGGCGTTCACCGCGTGCAGAGAGTACCAAAAACCGAAGCCGCAGGCCGGATCCATACCTCAACCGCTACAGTGGCTGTCCTGCCCGAGGCTGAGGAGATTGACCTCAAAATTGACCCCAAAGATTTAAAAATAGAAGCTTTTGGCGCCTCTGGTCCAGGCGGCCAGAATGTCAACCGAAATTATACTGCTATCAGGATAACCCATAAGCCTTCCGGCTTGGTTGTTTCCTGCCAGGATGAAAAATCGCAGCACCGCAACAAAGAAAAAGCTCTGAAAATTTTAAGAACCAGGCTGATGGATATAGCCCAGAGTGAACAACACAGCCGAATTTCTCTGGATCGAAGGAGGCAGGTCGGGAGCGGTGAACGCAGCGAAAAAATAAGGACTTACAACTTTCCTCAGTCCAGGGTGACTGATCACCGGCTGAATGAAAATTTTTATAATATTGAAGCTATCATGGATGGTGACCTGAATGAGATCATCGAGAAACTGGTCCTCTATTTTCAAACCAGAGCTCTCGAGGAAAACAAGTCTCAGGAAACCTTGAATCAGCCACTTGAATTCTAAGAATTTGGACCAGCTATTCCGGGAGGCAGCTGTCAGGCTGTCAGCCAGCACCTGCCCTTTTCTTGAGGCCCGACTTTTAATTCAGGCAGCCGGCCAGATGGACGAGGCAGAGTTTTTTACCAGGCTGTCTGAGCCAGTATGGCCACAGCTCGAAAAGAGCCTGGAGCGGCTGGTAAGGCAAAGGCTCGATGGCTGTCCGGTTGCTTATCTCCTGGGCTATAAAGAGTTCTGGGGCCTACCTTTTCGGGTTAACCGCTCGGTTTTGATTCCGAGACCTGAAACCGAGCTGGTAGTAGAAAAGATTCTTACTCTGCCGCTATCTCCGGAACCGCTGATTCTAGATATTGGGACCGGCTCAGGAAATATTGCTGTCTCGTTGGCCAAAGAACTCCCCTTAGCGAGAATAATGGCTACGGATATTTCGAAAAGAGCTCTCCGGCTGGCAGCTGAAAACGCTCGGTTGAACCAGGTTGACAATGTTAGATTTATCCTGAGTAACCTGTTTAAAGCTTTTGAGCAGAGCCAGATGAGTTTTGATCTTATCGTCAGCAATCCACCTTATGTTGCACAGGATGACTGGCAGAAACTGGACAGGTCAGTCAGAGATTTTGAGCCAAAAAAGGCTCTTCTAGCTGGCCAGGATGGTTTAAGATTTATTAGAAGGCTGGTTAGAAAAGCCAGCCAGTTTCTGCAGCCAGCTGGCTTTCTGGTGATGGAAATCGGGGCAGGCCAGGCAGAAGAAGTGGTCAGGTTATTAGAGACCGGTTGGAGCCATGTTGAGATAGATAATGATTATGCCGGCTTTCCCCGCGTTGTTTCTGCTCAAAGAAAATCTGATCTGGCTTAAATCAACTGCCTTGGGCGGACTTTTTATTTTTGAGAAGAGGCTGGTATTCTTCGAAAGAAGGAATCAACCTGGTCGTTTCATAGCGGATTCTTTCCCATTTTTCAATGTCAACTGAACAGAAAGCTTCAACTACCTGTGGGTCAAAATGCGAGCCAGCATTTTTGATAATTTCTTCTTTAGCGGTACAGAAATCTCTTTCTGCCCGGTAGGGACGATGAGAGGTGATAGCATCCAGAGCATCGGCCAGAGCAAAAATCCTCGATTCCGGTGGGATTTCCTGCCCTTTGAGCCCGCGCGGATAGCCTGAGCCGTCAAATTTTTCATGATGGTAGAGGATAATGTGCCCAACCTCAGCCAGCATCTTCATTTCTTTAACCAAACCGAAGCCCAGAGTCGGGTGAAGTTTAATCTTTTCCCACTCATCAGAAGTCAGTTGGCCTGGCTTTTTTAAAATCGAATCGGGAATAGCAATCTTGCCTATATCGTGGAGAAGTGAGCCTTTCCTGATATTGTCCAGCCTGGTTGCCTGGGTAATGCCCAACAATCTGGCCAGGACCTGGCAGTATTTGGTGACCGTTTGAGAATGGCCGAAAGTTTCGACATCTCTCAAATCAAGAGCGGTCATCAAATTTTCCACAGTCGTATCGTAGATCTCTTCAAGTTCCAGGCTTTTCCTGATATGACGGGAATGATCGAGTTTCAACCTGGTCAGATTCTTAAAATAGATTTCATTTTCTCGCTTTAGCTGACGACAGGAAATTTCAGCCCGAACCGCAGAAAAAACGGAGGCGAGGTTATGACGGGAACAGATATGATCGATCAGACCTGCTTGAAGATAGGTAAGATAATGGTTGGCGGAAAGAGAAGAAGTCAGCATGATGACCGTTAAATTGCGGCCAGCTGATTTTAGTAATTGGAGCTGGCCGATGATATTCGCTTCACCTGGCTGATTTGAAACGATCAAGATGGTGTCTTTCAGCCATTGGTCAGCGTGCTTGGTGGGAGGCAGGTCGGGCGAGGTTTCTACCTCAACCGCCAGGCTCTGCAGGTAGCCGGACAACCGCTGGCTGTATTTATGATCAGCATCAATTATCAATATTTTTAGCCGGCTATTTTGATTATTCTGATGATTGTTGTTCAAATTAGCACCAGCATTTATCTTCTCTGTATACATTATTTGGAGCTAAAGAGCAATAGAGAGTTTACTAACTTTAAGGTTAGGAGGAATCGTTATTTTTTGGCTGGCGGAGATGAGAAGAAGCACTTTCTCCTCACCTCCGACTCCCGGTCTTTATCACCCTCAGCGGCGAGCAAAATACTGTCCGGCCTCACCCGAAATTTATCTTGACACTGCTTGCTGGTGATTTTAGAATGAAAGAGCCAAGGTCGGAGGAGAAGTCAGTGGATACAAATAACGATTCGGGAAGAAAGCCATTTTCAATTATTCAAGAAATCGAAACCCAGCTCGAAAACTATCTGCGACGCCAGCATGAGGAAATTGAAAGAAAATTAGAGCAAAGAATTCAGGAAGAGCGGGAATTAGCCAGGCAGAAGTTAGCTCAGATAGAGGAAGAAGTAAAGAAAGAATGGCGGGCCCTCGAAGAATATGGTCAACTCTGGGAACAATTTGAAGAGGAAAGAAATCAGGTTCTGCAGAAAATGAGAGAATATTACAATGGCATTGTTGAGCGGCAGAAGAAGATTGAAGAGCTAGCCAAAGAGACCGCCGAGGATATAAAGGCCATTAATGAGTTACAGGACAGGCTGGAGGAAATCCGCGGCAAGTCGATGGAAAAATCGGCCTTTTTAAAACATCAGCTGGAAGAAAAATTTGGGCTGAAGTCAGAACCGCTGGAAAAAACCTCAGAGCCGGTTGAAGATATTGACCTGAGCTCTGAACTGGAAAAGCTGCAGAAGGTTAAAGAACTGCTGATCATAGAAGCTAAAAGCCAGGAAGAATCAGCTTCTGCTACCAGCCCGACTGAAACCAGAAGCGCCGAAGCTGATGAGGCCCAAAGCGAGCAGAAAGAAGGCTTCGGAGAAGAAATAAAAACCCCCGTTAACAACGTTACCAGTAACTCAGATCTATCCCCGGAAAAAGAGCCAAGCCTCGAAGAAAAACTGGCTGAAGAAATAAAGAGAGGCCTGGTAGAAAAAATGAGCAGTGCCAGAGTAACCGAAGAAGACCAGAGCAATGGCCACGAAGATGAAAGTGGCAAAACTGAAGGCCAGGACCTGATTCTCTGTTACCACCAGGAAGCGGCAAATGGCTCAGGCCGGATAGGTTATTATCAGAAAGATAATCACTGTATTTTTGAAGTGCAGGAAATTCTCAATAGAATTAAGAAGACGACGGAAGAAGCTAAGAAGGCTTATTATAAACTGAACCTGGTCAGTTCGGTTAAAGAGCAGTTCTTTTTAAAAAGAGAATTGATCGCCGAGCAGGAGGGACTGAGGAAATACTTGCAGAAAGTTCTCTCGCTGGTCGACAAAAAAGGGTTTACTTTTCCTCTGCTGGCTCAAGATGTTTTGAATCGAGGAGTAGTAGAAGAGATGGTCGAATTATTGCGGACTCAAAACTGGGGGGCCCCTGAGGATTTAAACTATTTTGAACAAAAATTTCTGGCCATCATATCGAGCTTCAATGAGCGGCTAAATCCGCCCTCGGTCTATTATTCAACTCTCCGAAAGGAACTCGGCCTCTAAAATCTACAACTTCGTATCTTAATTGTAATTTTCTTTTTGAATTTCCTGAAAATAATCCTGGAGCAGACCGAAGTCTTCCGGACTCAGGTCTTTAAATCGGAGGCCAGTATAGAAGGTCGGGGTGTCAGTGCCTGCTTTTTCTGAATAAACAACTTCTGTCTGCAGCCACCTGGCTTTTCTGCCCAGAACCAGAACAACTTCTAATGGCCTGGAGACAGGCAGAGGTTTTTCCGAAATTATTTTCGTTCCACCCAGACTGAGATTAATGGCCTTGCTGACTTTGAACTCAGAGTCTTCTTTATAAATTAAAAAGGTAGAAGTAAAATATCTCTGGAAATGTCTTTTTTCCCGGTAAAGTTTCTCTTGAAAATCGATAATGGTGGCGGGTTGTTCGCCTCTTTCCCACTCGCGGGAATATGCCACGACCCTGTTTTTCAGAATAGCCTTGGGCTGACCTTCAGACGGTGGTAGTCTCCAGGTCTCTTTACCTTTGGCTGCCGCCAGGGCCAGGTCACATTCATGGACAAGATGTTTTAAATCCTCTCTGGTCAGCCCTTCGCTGATTGCCATCTGTCGGCGCGGATAAACAGTTACGCCGAAAGACATGGTCAGATTATTTCTGGGTTGATATTCTTCAAAAGGGAAATAATGTTCTTCGATATTTTTTCTGATTCTTTCCGTTAACTGGCAAGCCTCTTCCAGGCTGGAGACTCCTTCCAGAAAAAAGAGAAATTCTTCTCCGCCATAACGGCAGATTAAATCTTCTTCTCGAACAGACTGACGCATGATGAGTGCCAGCTCCTGCAGCAGCCTGTTGCCCGCCTCGTGACCATTGCGGTCATTGTAATGCTTGAACCAGTCGACATCACCCATGACCATGGCGAAAGACCCTTCTTCTTTCTTCCTTTTACTCATCGAGTTGACCTTTTGCAGAATACGGTCAAAAAACGGGTCAGCTCGCAGCAGGCCGGTCAGGGCATCATACTGAATCAGGTTGAGCTTGGTCATAGCGATGCCGATGTGTTCTGATAGCCCGCACAGAATCTCCTGATCTTCCTGGCTAAAACCTTCTGCTACCAGTTCACCGGCTGACGATTTATTATAGACTTCGACCACTCCGATAATCTGGTTTTCATAAATGATTGGTACAGCCAGGATACTCTTCAGTGGCTCTTTCAGGTTATGCTGATAACGGATGGAATATCTCTGGTCAGACGACGGATCGGCCAGATTGATTTCCAGCCCATAAGTAGCTACGGCCGAGGCAAAGTCCGGTGCCCCCAGTCTGGCTACATACCTGAAAGTTTCAGGATGGGTAATAAAGGTATCATCCCAAATGATTGGCTTGAGGTGCTTGCCCAGAGTTTCGTTCTCCTCGATCAGATAAATGGTCAGGCCACTGGCTTCCAGCAATTCTTTGATTTCCGGGACGACGCCCAGTAAGCTACTAACATCATTAGCCAGGTAAATCTTTCTGATAACAGCTTCCGTTTTCTGCCGCTCTTTTTGAAACCAGACGTAGCGAGTTTCAATTGATAGGCGTTTTTCAAGTTCACGTAAATAATTTTGATTGATTAACTGTTTTATTTCCTTGATTTGCCTGAAAATTTCTCTGGTATTTCTGGCTGACAGGGATAGTGATTGCTGAAGTTCAGTCCATTCTTTTTTGATGCGGTTGACATAAACCGCCCTCTGCAGCAGAAGATTCAGTATGGGCTCCAGGGGATGGCCGTTTTTTTCCAGAACATAATCCAGATAATACTCCTGCGGCCAGGTCAGGAGCATCTGATAAACCTCGGCCTCGTCCCGGCCGACGATAATCACCGAAACATCTTTTTTAATCAGATCCTTCCATCGTTCGTAGGCAGCGTAACGGCTGTCAATTATCAACACCCAGAAATCATGGTGGTTCAGCAAAACCTGAACTTCTTCTGGAGAATTAGCGACGATGGGCTGAAATTCGCGCTCACAGACTCTGACTATCTTAAGAGCCTGTTCTATCTCGCTTACCAGGACCAGAACGCTAACCTGAAGCATGTTGGCGGGACAATTATTTTATCCCTGGGTCCTCCTAAATAACCTTAGAAACCTTAGCTTGTTTATAATCTACTTAAATTATTTTTTAGAGTCAACTTATTTTTATTGGAGGGCCGAAAAAAAATAAAGGCAGCCTGCAACCGCCGCCCGGGCCACCTGATTTTTGAATAACCAGGACTTGTATGCTATATTTTAATCGTCTGAAGCTTTCCATCGGAAAAGAAAACTAATGGTCAGAGTTAGATTTGCCCCCAGCCCTACCGGTCAATTACATGTAGGCGCCCTCCGCACCGCTTTATTTAACTGGCTTTTTGCCCGACATAATCGGGGTTCACTTGTCCTGCGGATTGAAGACACCGATGTCAGCAGGTCATCGGAGGAGATGACCGAATCGATTCTTGAAGCACTTCAGTGGGTTGGCCTGAACTGGGATGAGGGACCAATCTATCAGTCACAAAGATTTGATATTTACCGCCAGGCAGCGCGTCAGTTGGTCTCGCTTGGTCAGGCGTATTATTGTTTTTGTACGCCCGAAGAGATAGAAAAAAGACGGCTGGAGACCATCAGCAGTGGTCAGCACTGGAAATATGACCGTCATTGTCTTCATCTTTCTGACCAGGAAAAAAATGAGCGCCTGGAGAAAGGCCTACCCGCTGCTATTCGATTTTTAATGCCCGAAGGAGTCACCGAATTTGATGATCTCATTCACGGGCACATTGCCGTGGAGAACAAAAACCTGGAAGATTTTGTTTTGCTGCGAAGCGATGGTTTCCCTACTTATCACCTCTCGGTGGTAGTTGATGATATCGACGCTGGTATTACCCATGTTATTCGAGGCGATGATCATATTAGCAATACTCCCAAGCAAATCCTTCTTTATCGCGCTTTTCAAAAAGAAATCCCTCAATTTGCTCATCTTCCGCTTATTCTCGGGCCTGATCGTAAAAAATTGAGCAAGCGGCATGGCCATACGGCCGTACTGAGTTTCCGTGATCAGGGCTATTTGCCTCTGGTTTTTTTTAATTTTGTCGCCCAGCTCAGCTGGTCGCCTGGTAAGGAAGAGAGAATATACCGCCGGGAGGAAATGATCGAGGCTTTTTCTCTTGAACACATTAGCAAGGGTAGCCCGATCTTTGATCTCAACAAGCTCCAATGGCTTAACAGTCGGTTAATCAACGAAATGCCTGTTCCAGAACTGATCAGAGAACTCCGTCCCTGGCTGGAGAAAAAGGGCCTGTGGTCAGAGGCGTTTCTGGCCGAAAAAAAGGATTGGCTGGAGAGGGTAGTAGTTCTGGTCAGGCCAAGAAGCAGAACACTGGTTGAACTGGCCGATATGCTGGCTCCTTTTATTTCCGATCAAGTTGACTACGATCCAGAGGCCGTCAGAAAACATCTCCTTGATTCCTGCCTGGAAGAGTTGCTGGCGAAGTTAAAAGAGGATTTTAAGCAACTGGAAACCTTCGCGGCTCCTGGTCTGGAGCAGGTTTTGCGGGCTCGGGCTGAAAAAGAGGGAATAAAAGCGGCTGTTTTTATCCATGCTTTACGGGTTCTTTTGCTCGGGCGAGCTGTTGGGCCAGGAATTTTTGAGGTTCTGGAAATGATGGGGAAAGAAAAAACACTGGCCAGGCTGAGTAACTTAGCTGAAGCCAGGAAGATGATAAAAAGAACAGGGGAGGTAAGAAATGGCTGATCAGCAGAAAACTGCTTATAAACCGGTAAGATCCCCGCGGGGCAACCGCCTTCATTGCCAGGGCTGGTCGCAGGAAGCGGCCATGCGGATGCTTATGAACAATCTTGATCCAGAAGTGGCCGAAAAGCCGCAGGAACTCATCGTCTATGGCGGTACGGGGAAGGCAGCCCGTAACTGGGACTGTTATCATGCCATCGTCAGCAGTTTAAAAAAACTGAGGAACGATGAGACGCTGCTGGTGCAATCAGGCAAGCCAGTCGGCATATTTAAGACCCACCTTGATGCGCCGCGGGTTTTGATTTCCAACGCCATGCTGGTCCCGAAATGGGCCACCTGGGATGAATTCAGGCGGCTGGAAGCTCTTGGCCTCACCATGTATGGACAGATGACAGCCGGTAGCTGGATTTATATCGGCTCACAGGGTATTCTGCAGGGAACTTTTGAGACGCTAGCTGCTGCAGCCAGAAAACATTTCGGCGGCTCGCTACAGGGCAAACTGGTGGTGACAGCCGGTCTGGGAGGCATGGGTGGCGCCCAGCCGCTGGCCATTACTATGAACGGCGGTGTGGGTATCATTGCTGAGGTTGATCCGGCCAGAATCAAACGGCGGCTGGATACCGGCTATGTTGATACCATGACCGACAGTCTGGATGAAGCCCTGAAAATGGCTGACGAAGCTTTAAAGAAAGGCCAGCCCTTGTCGATTGCTCTTCTGGCTAACGCGGCCGATTTTCTGCCCGAGCTGGTCAGAAGAGGAATTACACCCGATGTTCTGACCGATCAAACTTCTGCTCATGATGAACTTAACGGTTATGTCCCGCGTGGTTTGTCCTATGAGGAAGCGCTCGAATTGAGGAAGAAAAATCCGGAGGAATATATCCGCCGTTCTTATGAATCAATGGCTGCCCATGTCGAGGCCATGCTGGAGCTTCAGAAAAGAGGAGCCAGAACCTTTGATTATGGCAACAACATCCGCGGTCAGGCCCAGAAAGCTGGGGTAGAAAATGCTTTTGATATTCCAGGTTTTGTTCAGGAATATATCAGGCCACTTTTCTGCCTAGGCAAAGGCCCTTTTCGCTGGGTGGCTCTATCTGGGAAACCGGAAGATATTTATGTAACTGATGAAGCCGTACTAAAGACTTTCCCTCATGATGAATCTCTGGCCAGATGGATTAAGAATGCCCGACAGAAGGTCAAATTTCAGGGGCTGCCAGCTCGCCTCTGCTGGCTTGGCTACGGGGAGAGAGCCTTATTTGGTGATGTGATCAATACCCTGGTCAAAAAGGGAAAGATCAGTGCTCCAATAGTTATCGGGCGAGACCATCTGGATACCGGCTCGGTCGCTTCTCCCAATCGCGAGACAGAAAAGATGAAAGACGGTTCAGATGCAATAGCTGACTGGCCGATTCTCAATGCACTGCTCAATGCCGTCAACGGTGCTTCCTGGGTCTCTGTCCATCATGGCGGCGGGGTGGGAATTGGCTTATCTATTCATGCCGGCATGGTTATCGTAGCCGATGGTACAACGGCCATGGCCAGACGGCTGGAGCGTGTGCTGACTGTTGACCCGGGCATAGGTGTCGTCCGTCATGCTGATGCCGGCTATGAAGAGGCGATAGACTGTGCTCGCCGTAATAAGATTAAGATGCCCTGCCTGCCCAAGAAGGGATCAAAGTAAAAAAAATAGCCCGATTAAGGCTGATGAATTCCGGCTGGAGCCGGTGCTGCATCCGGCTGGAGTGACTCCGGGCAGGCCAGCTAATCCCCTCACGATAGTAGCTTGAGCAGCCGGTACTCTGGCTCAAAAATCAGTTTTTCGGGTTTAATAGCCGTCTCCAGGGGGATAAGCTTAATTTGTTCGTCCTTCAAACTCACGCATTTATCAGTTTCGCCAGCCAGTAGTGCTTCCACAGCGGCACTACCCAGCTTGGCACCCAGAAGCCGGTCAACAGCCGTCGGGCGCCCTCCACGCTGAATATGCCCGAGAACAGCTATTCTTGTCTCCAGGCCGGTGAGAAGAGTGATAGCTGTGGCCACATCCTGAGCTCGGGCTTTACCTTCAGCCACTATGATAATCCAGCTAACCTTGCCCTGAGCGTTCCCGGCTTGAATTTCCTGACAGATTTCATTTAAATCGAAGTCCTGCTCCGGCAGAATAACATCCTCACAACCTCCGGCCAGTGCCACTTTCATGGCCAGGTAGCCACAATCACGGCCCATAACCTCGACCACAAAAATCCTCTCCAGGCTGGTGGCTGTATCGCGAATCTTATCGAGAGCATCCAGAGCGACATTGACCGCCGTATCGGCCCCCAGACACTGATCAACCTGATTGACATCGTTATCAATGGTGGCTGGCACGCCTATAACCTGAATACCATATCGGGCTGCCAGAGCATGGGCTCCAGTTAGTGAGCCATTGCCGCCAATGACAATCAGAGCATCTATCTTGTGTCTCTCAATTGTCAGCAAAGCCTGGCGCTGGCCTTCCTCCGTCAAAAACCTTTCAGAGCGGGCTGATTTTAAAATAGTTCCACCCAGGTTGATGATGCCTGATACTGCCCGCCGATCGAGGGAACGCAGTTCGCCGTCAATCAGTCCGTCATAGCCCCTGATTATGCCCAAAACCTCTGCCTGCTGGCTGGTAGCTGTTCTGACCACTGCTCTCAAAGCTGCATTGATTCCAGCACAATCTCTGGTTATCACTCCAAGACGTTTAACCATAGCTGTTACCTCAAAAATAAACTCCCTTGAATGTTAGCAGAAATCTGTCTGGCTTTAAAGCAGCAGTCTCTTCTTTAACGGCAAAAGCCCGCTTAAAGAAACTTATTCCAGCTGGCCTTTCATGTATCTCAAATATTCTTCCGCTCGCTCTGGAGGCCTGGTATATAAACTAACTATGACGACCGCCAGAAAGGACAGAATAAAAGCTGGAACATATTCGGCCAAAGCTGCTCGAAGTGAAGGTATTAAATACCAGATAATCTCAGTAGCAGAACCGACCAGAATCCCGGCCATGGCTCCTGCTTTGGTTGTTTTCTTCCAGTAAAGCGAAAGAAGAATAGCTGGCCCAAAAGCGGCACCAAGTCCACCCCAGGCGAAAAGGACCAGATAAAAGATGACTTTATCACCATAGGCAGCCAGGAAAATGGCAATGACGGAGACAATTAAGGTGACTAACCGGCTTAGCCAGACCAATCTTTTTTCCGGGATCTGTCTTCCAGCAGCCAGAATCTTCTGGTAGGCATCGCGGACGACAGCTGAAGAAGCAACCAGCAGCTGAGACGAGGCGGTGGACATAATGGCCGCAAAGATGGCAGCGATAGTCAGACCAAAAAGAAAAGGATGGAGATGCTCAGAACCGAGCAAAGGATAAACGTTTTCCGGATCCTGGTTGGGTAGATTGGCGGCACTCTGATAAATTGCCCGTCCGGCCAGCCCGATGAAAATAGAACCCCAGCCCATCAGGACGTTCCAGATCGTCCCGATCAAGCCAGTTTTGTTCAGCTTCTGGGGATCCTCGATGCTCATATATTTGTTAAGAATGTGAGGATTGCCCGGAGAACCAAAGCCTATCCCCAGAAAACCAATTAAAACCCCGACCGAAAGGGCAAAGGGATCGAGATAACCCGGAGAGACATCCTTCAAAGTGGCCAGAAGCTTGCCCAGTCCACCAAATTGAATAATGGCAATAAGGGGCAGAATTATCAGAGCAAAAATCATAAAGATGCTCTGGAGCATATCAGTCAGGCAAACCGCCAGAAATCCCCCCAGGACAGTATAGAAAATAACTATACCGGCGGTAATCAGTATGCCTTCCTGTTGTGTCAGATTAAAGCTGGCCGACAGAGATTTTCCTCCTGCGCTAAACTGGGCAGAGACATAGGCGGTCATAAAAATTAAAATAGGAATCAAAGAAACCAGCCGGAGTAGATGCTGATGATCATCAAATCTTGACTCCATATAATCAGGAATAGTAATGTCACCCTTTTTGCCTGTAAAGTAGCGCAATCTTTTTCCGGCATAGACAAACATAAAAAGCTCGACCAGAATATAGCCTACAACTGACCAGACTGCCGAGACACCACGAGTAAAAGCCATCCCCGAGACTCCAATGAGCAGCCAGGCTGAACGGCCCGAGGTTACGGCGGACAGTGCGACCACAAACGATTTCATCTTCCGGCCGCCAAGGAAAAATTCTCCAATACCGCGAGAAGAAAATCTGGCAGAAATGAGACCCACAGCCACCATCATCAAGACATAAATTAAAAAGGCAGCCAGAGCCCAGGGGCTGGTGGAAACGCCGAGGACATTCATCTTGATCCTCCTTTGTTGAGGGCCAGAATAAAGGCCAAGAGGATAATAGCTGCTGGCAGGATAAATAGGGCAAAGATGGTTGACAGCATGGCCGTCCTCCTTTTTTAAGGCAAATAAAATATCACAGGGCAAGGCTGGCTGGCAATAATCTTTTGCCTGTCGAGCTTGATATTTTCTCTGGGGACTTTGAGTTTGCGGCCCGGGACTTGAGCAGGCTGTCCATCAGTTTTTTCTGGAATAAAATCTTTTCTTATGTTATTAATAAAAACAGCCTTAATTTTATGAGGAGGCTGGATATGAAGGATAAAAAAATGTTGGTATTTAGCCTGGCTGCAGTCACCCTGGGTCTGGTGCTGGTTCTGATGGCCTGTCAGCAGCCGGCCGGGGAAAAAATTATTTATCCACAGACAAAAAAAGTGGATGTGGTTGATGATTATTTTGGAACAAAAGTAGCCGATCCCTATCGCTGGTTGGAAGACGATAATTCAGAAGAGACAAAAAAGTGGGTGGAAGAACAGAATAAAATAACCTTTGCCTATCTGGAAAAAATTCCATACCGCCAGAAAATAGGTGAGAGATTAAAAGATCTCTATAATTATCCGCGCCTGGGCCAGCCGTTTAGAGCTGGCGAATATTTTTTCTTTTACAAGAATGATGGACTCCAGAATCAGTCAGTGATTTATTTCCAAAAAGGCCTGGATGGCGAGGCGGAGGTTTTTATTGATCCCAATCAGTTATCTCCAGACGGAACAATTAGAATTGGCCTGGCAGGTTTTTCTCCGGATTTCCGGTATGTAGCTATTTCCCGTTCAGAGGCTGGTTCAGACTGGTCGGAGTTAAGAGTGATGGAAATAGCTACCAAACAGGAGCTGCCCGATCGGATTCGCTGGGTCAAATTTTCGGCGGCAGCCTGGTATAAAGATGGCTTTTTCTACAGTGGTTACGATCAGCCCGCCCCGGGCGAAGAGCTTAAAGCTCGCAATGAATATCAGAAAGTTTTCTATCATAAGCTGGGTGAAACTCAGGAAAAAGATCAGCTGATCTATGAGGATAAAGAGCATCCTTTAAGGTATGTAAACATGGGAGTGACCGAGGACCAGAAATATGGCATTCTGGTGATTTCGGCCGGAACTTCGGGCAACGAGATTCACTGGAAAGATTTAAGCAGTAAAAATTCGAGCTTCAAACTGTTAATTCCGGGCTTCGATTATGATAGCGAAGTCATTGATAATCTTGAAGATAAGTTCCTGGTCAGGACCAATATTGATGCGCCCAATTACCGGCTGGTGTTGATTGATCCGGAAAAGCCAGATAAGGGAAATTGGCAGGAAATTCTGCCGGAAAAACCTCAGGTTTTAACCGCAGCAGCAACAGCAGGCGGCTACCTTTTTAGCACTTACCTCCAGGATGCTCAGACCAAAGTTTTCCAGTATAAGCCAGACGGCCAGCTTGTCCGGGAAATTGAATTACCGACTATCGGTACTGCCTCTGGCTTTGGCGGCTGGCGCGACGATAAATTTATTTTCTATACGTTTAATTCATTCAATTACCCGCCGACTATCTACAAGTATGATCTGGCCACGGGCCAATCGGAGGTTTTTATCCAGCAAAAGGTCAAATTTAATCCCGAAGATTATGAAGTTAAACAGGTCTTTTATACCAGTCGCGATGGGACCAGAGTACCGATGTTTATCGTCTATCGTCGGGGGCTGGTTTTAAATGGCAAAAATCCAACTTTTCTAACTTCCTATGGCGGTTTTAATATCAGCTTACTGCCTGCTTTTAATCCCTCGATCATCCCCGTACTGGAAAATGGTGGAGTTTTCGCTCAACCAAATATAAGAGGTGGTGGAGAGTATGGTGAGAACTGGCATCGAGCTGGGATGCTGGAAAACAAGCAAAATGTCTTTGATGATTTTATTGCTGCGGCTGAATATTTGATCAAAGAAAAATACACCTCGCCTAAATACCTGGCCATTTCGGGAGCCTCAAACGGTGGGTTGCTGGTGGGGGCGGCCATGACTCAGAGACCTGAATTGTTTGGTGTGGCTTTTCCGGCAGTTGGCGTCATGGATATGCTTAGATACCACAAATTTACGGTCGGCTGGGGCTGGATGGTTGAGTATGGTTCTAGCGATAATCCTGAACAGTTTAAATACCTCATCAAATATTCACCTCTTCATAACATCAAAGAAGGCGTCTGCTACCCGGCAACTTTGATTACTACAGCTGATCATGATGATCGGGTAGTGCCTGCTCATTCTTTCAAGTTTGCGGCTACCCTGCAGGAAAAACAGGCCTGTGACAATCCAGTGCTGATCAGGATTGAAACCAGATCAGGGCATGGTTCAAGCAATATTACCAAAGCTCTGGATGAACTGACCGACAAATATTCTTTTATGTTTCATATCATGGGGGTTAAGCCCTTATACCAGTAAAGAAAAGGAAACACAGAAATTGGAAAGCGACAAGATAGGCGACGATATAAAGTTTCAGGAGCATTAGCTTGCCATTGAGTCCTGAGTGAATTAAAATCTTAAAAGGCGAGAAATTCAGCTAGAGAGGAGATAGACATGAAAAGAAAAGTAATTTGCCTGGCCATTCTGATGCTGTTTTGCTTATCGGTCGGTGGCCTTCAAGCTCAGGCTCAGGAAAAAAAATTAGGATTGGGCTTTATCGTAGGTGAGCCAACCGGCGTAATCGCTAAGTACTGGACCAGCAATCGCACCGCTTTTGATATTGCCGGTTCCTGGTCATTTTCTGGTGAGAACGCTTTTCATCTTCATGCCGATTATCTCTTACATAGCTTTATAAAGGTGGAAACAGGCAAGCTGGCCTTTTATTACGGAATTGGAGCCAGGCTAAACCTCCAGGATGATGCCAGATTTGGTATAAAAATACCGCTCGGACTGAGTTATACGTTCCCCAATACGCCGATTGACATCTTTTTTGAAATCAGCCCGGTTATGGATTTAATTCCAGATACAGAACTTAAATTTCTCGGTTTTGTTGGCGTACGCTACTTTTTCTGATTATCCGCGATGAAGAAACCGTAGGTATGATAAGAGTTTCAACAACCCGATCAGGCGCCCGGATTTTCTGACGCGCCAGAAATGACGATAACTTAGCCTGTAAATAAACCAAAAAGGCCAGTGGATTTTGGCGCGTGCCAGTAGCCTTTAAGCAGGGTGGGGATTTCTCCTTCTGCAATTCAAGAAGGTTAGAGCCTTTAACCTCCTGAAGCTTTACTGGCAGATTAGAGAGATGGTTGTGACTTAATCAAGGCAAGTTTTATATCCATTTTTCTCTCAAGAGAGACACAATATTCCTTATTCCTTATCTCATCTGATTGTAATTCTTTAATTGACAGCAATTCTTTCGGCGTCCTGCTCCTGGCGTGGGCAGCTACTTTCTGCTTCTTTGGTCAATCGCCAATTATTAGGCAATGGCCTGGAAAGCGCCAGCATCCTTTTTATCGCTTTCTCTCATAATTCCAGATTCCAGTTTGGCTCAAAATTTTTAAATCGCAGGGGCTGTCTTCTTTTGGTACAGGCGTGACTTCTGATCAAAACCTGGTCAGCTTTATTTACCAGAGAAAAAAATAGTAAGAAATAAGTGGAATTTTGGCTGAAAAAGTTTAAAATTTCTGAAAAGCTTTTTAAAATCTGAGGAGGCGCAGGGTGCTGTCGTTAGCTGAGCAGATAATCCTGACTCTTTTAGTTCTGGCCACGGTGGTGGTCTTCTTTATCCCGGTCATCAAGCGGGTCTGGATTATTGTTTCCTGTCAGTATGAAAACCGGTTCGATTCGTTACTTAAGAGGTTTTTTTACACCTTTTTCAGGGTGATTCTCCAGCTCTGCACGCTACGCAACGAAAGAATCTGGACCGGTCTTGCCCATATCATGATCTTTTATGGTGCCCTGGCCTTTGATACCATGACCATTAACCATGTGCTGGAAGGCTATGTGGATGGCTTTTATCTCTTCGGGTCGTCTGCTTTTGGCCTGGTTTTTTCAGCCTCGGTTGATGCTTTTG
>Ga0209604_1001020_pt1 | contig 23900 bp, 19 predicted proteins | sample AD_UKC097_MetaG_FD_184405 | JGI IMG/M metagenome (GOLD analysis project Ga0209604, IMG submission 184405) | Active sludge microbial communities of municipal wastewater-treating anaerobic digesters from USA - AD_UKC097_MetaG (SPAdes) (version 2) | ecosystem: Engineered > Bioreactor > Anaerobic >... | reverse complement strand
CAGGCCATAGGGCGTGCCGCGCCCCGTGGTGAACACGTGCACGTTCATGCCGGCGGCCAGTTGCAGCGTGCCGCAGATGAAGTCGCTGGCGGGGGTGGCGGCGAACACCAGGCCGGTCTGGTCGGCCTTGAGTTTTTCGCCCGGGGGCAGCACATGGGCAATGGCGGCGCTGCCGCTCTTGATGACGCTGCCCATCGCTTTCTCGGCGATGTTCGACAGGCCGCCAGCCTTGTTGCCGGGTGACGTGTTGGCCGCGCGGTCGACGCGGCCGCGGTCCAGGTAGGCGTCGTACCAGCCGAGTTCGCGCACGATGGCTTCGGCCACTTCGGGCGTGGCGGCGCGCGATGTCAATTGCTCGACCGAATCGCGCACCTCGGTGTTTTCGCTGAACATCACGGTGCCGCCGGCGCGCACCACCAGGTCGGCCATGGCGCCCACGGCCGGGTTGGCGGTGACACCCGAAAACGCATCGCTGCCGCCGCACTGCACGCCCACCACCAGCTTGCTGGCGGACACGGTGGTGCGCCGACGCGCGTTCAGGCGCTGCAGAATGGGCCGCGCGCGCTGCACGATCTCGTCGATCATCGACATGAAGCCGACGTGCGCATCGTCCTGAAGGCAGACGTTGTTGAGCGGCTGGCCTTCGGGGCGCAGCGCAATGGTGCCGGGCGGGATCAGGCGGTCGGGCTGCAGCTTTTCGCAGCCCAGGCTCACCATCAGCAGTTCGCCGCCGAAGTTGGGGTTCTGGCTGATGTGGCGCAGCGTGCGCTGCGGAATTTCGGCGCCCGGCGCATCGATGGCCACGCCGCAGCCGTAGGTGTGTTCCAGCGCCACCACGCCATCCACATGCGGAAACTGCGGCAGCAGTTCGGTGCGGATGCGCTCCGCCGCGATGCCGACCACGCCGGCCACGCATTGCACCGTGGTGGTGATGGCCAGCAGGTTGCGCGTGCCGACCGAGCCGTCGGCGTTGACAAAACCGTCGAAGCTGTAGCCCTGCAACGGCGCCCAGTCCGGCGCGGCCACGGTGGCCATGGGCAGGCCTTGCAGCGCGCGCGCGGGCGGAATGTCCAGCAGCCGCTCATGCACCCAGCTGCCGGCGGCAATGGACTGGCGCGCGTAGCCCACGGGCACGTTGTAGCGGCGCACCACGCCGCCGGCTGCAATGTCGGTCAGGGCCACCTTGTGGCCCTGCGGCACCTTGTCGCGCAGGGTCAGGCCGTCGGGCAGCACGGTACCCGCTGGCAGGCCGCCGTCGTTGGCGACGATGGCCACGTTGTCGGCCGCGTGCATGCGGATGGCGAGGGGTGGGCGGTCGGTGGACATGGGTCTGGCCGATGGAAGGGTTCGCTGATCTGGGGCCTGGCCGCGCATTGGTCAGGCCGGCACGGCGCTGGGCAGGGGCTGGCCGGCGACGAAGGCGTCCAGGTTGTCGAGAACGCGCTGCGCCATGGCCTGGCGCGTCTGCACCGTGGCGCTGGCGATGTGGGGCACCAGCACCACGTTGTCCAGCGTGAAGAATTCGGGCGGCACCTGCGGCTCGTGCTCGAACACATCGAGCGCGGCGCCGCCGATGCGCTTGTCCTGCAGGGCACGCAGCAGCGCGGCTTCGTCAATGACGGTGCCGCGCGAGACGTTGATGAGAAACCCCTGCGGGCCGAGCGCGTCCAGCACCTCGGCATTGACCAGGTGGCGCGTCTCCGCGCCGCCCGCCGTGATGACGACGAGGAAATCCGCCCAGCGCGCCAGATCCACCAGGCTTGGCTCGTGCGCCCACGGCACATCGGCCACCGGGCGCCGACTGTGATAGCGCACCGGCATGTCAAAGCCCTGCGAGCGTTGCGCGATGGTGCGGCCGATGCGGCCCAGGCCCACGATGCCCAGCTTGGCACCGCTCACCTTGACGCCCAGCGGAAACGCCACCGGCGGCTTGGCAGCCCACTGGCCGGCGCGGACATAGCGGTCACCCTGGCTCAGCCGACGCGCGATGTCGAGCAGCAGGCCGAAGGCCAGGTCGGCGACGCAGTCGTTCAGCACGTCGGGCGTGTAACCCACGGCGATGCCGCGCGCGGCCGCGTGCGCGGTGTCGATCTGGTCCAACCCGACGCCGAAGCTGGAGATCACCTTGACGTTGGGCAACGCGTCGATCAGCGCGTTGCTGGCGCCGTGCGCGGCCGAGGTGACCAGCGCGCCAAAATCCGCGCCGCGCTCCGCCAGAAAGGCATCGCGCTCGGCGCCGGCCGCCGGCAGGCGGGTGACGGCGTAGCGGGCGTGCAGGCGCTCTTCCAGCCAGGGCAGCAACGGCAGGGCTTGCAGGACGAGAGGCTTGTTCATGGGCGTGTTTTCTGCGATTCGTTCATGAAGGAGCGACGGTGGTGCAACCCCCTTCGCCCCGTGACGGGTCAACGCGCGCGCAGCGCTGGCGCTCGCCGTCGATCATCATCAAAAATGCGGCCGGCGTGTGGGCGGCGGGCACGGTGCCCTGCCCCACCAGACGCGTGCAGGACGTGGACGCGGCTCAGTCGGCACGCACGCCGGCTTCGCGCACCAGCTTGCCCCAGCGGGCGCGCTCGGTTTCGAAGAATGCGTCCTGCTCCTTGGCGGTCATGGTGACCACTTCGGCGCCCTGGCCGGCCAGCCGGCTGCGCACGTCTTCGGAGCGGATGGCGCGGATCAACTCCGCGTTGAGCTTCTGCACGATGGCTTCGGGCGTGCCACGCGGCGCCATCACCCCCTGCCAGGTGCCGGATTCGAAGCCAGCGATGCCCTGCTCGGCCAGCGTGGGCACGTTGCCCACCAGCGGCATGCGCGTCTTGCGCGACACGCCCAGCAGCTTCAGCTTGCCGCTCTGCACGTGCGGCAAGGTGGCCAGCATGCCGTTCATCAGCACCTGGGTCTGGCCGCCCACCGTGTCCTGGATGGCCTGCACGCCGCCCTTGTAGGGCACGTATTGCCAGCGTGCCTGAGTGGCGCGCTCCACCGCAATGCCCGCCAGGTGCGGCGCGCTGCCGGTGGCGGTGACGGCGAAGTTCAGGTCCTTCTGATGCGACAGCGCGACCAGTTCCTTCAGGTTGTTGGCAGGCACCGACGGATGCACCACCAGCAGGTGCGGCGAATACGCCAGCATGGTCACGCCGCGCAAATCCTTCGAGGGGTCGAACGGCAGCCTGGTGTACACCGACGGGCTGATCGACAGTGCGCCGACGTCGCACAGCAGCAGCGTGTAGCCGTCCGGCGCGGCCTTGGCCACCATGTCGGCTCCCAGGTTGCCGTTGGCGCCGGCGCGGTTTTCGACGATGACCGGTTGCTTCAGCGCCGCCGACAGCGGCTGGCTGATGGCGCGGGCGATGATGTCCGACGAACCGCCGGGTGGGTACGGCACCACCAGGCGAATCGGCTTGGCAGGCCAGTCGGACTGCGCCATGGCCGCATGGGCGGTGAATGCACAGGCGGCGGCCACAAGGGCCTGGCGGCGATTGAGGGTCATGGTTTCGTCTACCTGATAAAAAAACTTGGGATTCAGGGCCAGACCGGCACGGTCAACGCACCATGCAAGGCCGCTTGGGATCGAACTTCCAGCCCGGCAGCAGGAACCGCATCGCCATCGCGTCGTCGCGCGCGCCCAGGCCATGCTGCAGGTACAGCTGGTGCGCCTTCTCCACCTCGGCCATGTCGATCTCGATGCCGAGGCCGGGCCTCTTGGGCACCTGAACGTAGCCGCGCTCGATGCGAAGCGGCTCTTTCGTCAGGCGCTGGCCGTCCTGCCAGATCCAGTGGGTGTCGATGGCCGTGACCTTGCCGGGCGCGGCCGCGCCGACGTGGGTGAACATGGCCAGCGACACGTCGAAGTGGTTGTTGGAATGAGAGCCCCAGGTCAGGCCCCAGTCGCGGCAGGTCTGCGCCACGCGCACGCTGCCGGCCAGGGTCCAGAAATGGGGGTCGGCCAACGGAATGTCGACCGCCTGCAGCGACAGCGCGTGCGCCATCTGCCGCCAGTCGGTGGCGACCATGTTGGTGGCCGTGGGCAGGCCCGTGGCGCGGCGAAACTCGGCCATCACCTCGCGGCCCGAAAAGCCGTCTTCGGCGCCGCACGGGTCTTCGGCGTAGGCGACCACGCCGCGCATTTTCTGGCCCAGGCGAATGGCGTCCTTCAACAGCCAGCCGCCATTCGGATCGAGCGTGACGCGCGCGTCGGGAAAGCGCTCGTGCAGCGCGGTGACGGCTTCGACCTCCTCGTCGCCGCGCAGCACGCCGCCCTTGAGCTTGAAGTCCTGGAAGCCATAGCGCGCCTGCGCCGCCTCGGCCAGGCGCACGATGGCCTCGGGCGTCATGGCTTTTTCGTGGCGCACGCGCAGCCAGTCGTCGGCGGCATCGGGTTCGCTGGCGTAAGGCAGGTCGGTCAGCGTGCGGTCGCCCACGAAGAACAGGTAGCCCAGCATCTGCACCGCGTCGCGCTGCTGGCCCTCGCCCAACAAGGCGGCCACCGGCAGGCCCAGGTGCTGGCCCTGCAGGTCGAGCAGCGCACTTTCGACCGCGGCCACGGCGTGGATGGTGGTGCGCAGGTCGAACGTCTGCAGGCCGCGCCCGCCGCTGTCGCGGTCGGCGAACTGCTCGCGCATCGCGTTCAGGACCGCGTGCATGGCGCCGATGGACTGCCCTTCGACCAGCGGGCGCGCGTCTTCGAGCGTCTGGCGGATCTTCTCGCCGCCGGGCACTTCGCCCAGGCCGGTGTGGCCGGCCGTGTCGGTCACGATGACCAGGTTGCGCGTGAAGAACGGCGCGTGCGCGCCCGAGAGGTTGAGCAGCATGCCGTCGCGCCCGGCCACGGGGACGACGCGCATGTGCGATACGGTGGGAGCGCTCATGGGGGCGGTTTCAGTCAGGGTGGCGGCGCACACTGTTTGCTACATTTAACATAGCTGCCTGCGCTGATGGGACAAGCGCTGGCGGCCAATTTATCTTGAAGTCTGGCAGAGTGACGCGCTTGCCAGGCGTGGGCCCGCGCGCGGGCCGCGTCAGGTCAGTCGGCAGAGATCTTGCGCTCGCGGATCAGCCTTTGCCAGCGCCCGTATTCGGCGGCCTGGAACTTGCTGAACTCGTCGGGGGTGTTCAGCACCATCTCGAAGCCCAGGTCCAGCAGCTTGGCCTTGGTCGCCGACTCGTTCAGGATGGCGGCGATCTCCGTCTGCAGCTTCTTCTTCAGATCGGCCGGCATGCCGTGCGGGCCCGCCACGGCCTGCCACGAATACACGTTGGCGTCCTTCACGCCGCCCTCTTCGAGCGTGGGCACATCGGGCAGCAGCGGCGAACGCCGGGCGCTGGTGATGCTGAGCGGGCGCAGCTTGCCCGCCTTGATCTGCGGCATGGCGGTGTTGATGTTCATGAACGAGGACATCACCTGGTTGCCCAGCAGGTCGGTCATCACCGGGCCGCCGCCCTTGTACGGCACGTGCACGCCGCTGGTGCCGGTCTGCTGCCAGACCAGCTCGGCCGTCAGGTGGTCGCTCGAGCCATTGCCCGACGAGGCGAAGGTCATCTTGCCGGGGTTGGCCTTCAGGTAGGCCATGACGTCGGCCATGGACTTGAGCGGCGACGCGGCGGGCACCACCAGCACGTTGGGCGCCTGCACGGCGACGGTGATCGGGTCCAGGTCCTTCAGCGCGTCGTACTGCGCCTTGATGAGGTGCGGCGCGATCACGAACGGCCCCAGCGACGCGACCAGCAGCGTGTGCCCGTCGGGCGCGCTGCGCGCCACCTGCGCCGTGCCGATGGTGCCGGTGGCGCCGGCCTTGTTGTCGACCACCACGGTGCCGCCGATCTTGTCGCCCAGCCGGGCGGAGATGGTGCGGGCAATCAGGTCCGTCGAGCCGCCGGGCGGAAACGGCACCACCAGCGTGACCGGCTTGGTGGGCCAGGCCAGCGCGGTGCAGGCCGTGGTGGCCAGTGCGACCGCAAAAAGCGTTTTCTTGAACATCGCTTGTCTCCTTGCAGAACGGGATGAGGGGGCAGGTTACTGCGGACCCAGCTTCTGGATGGACGCCCGGGCTTGCTCGACCGCTCCCGGCTTCAGATTGGACGGCACCGGTGTCCATCCGCTGGGCGCCCGCTGAAGAGCATCCAGGCGGCCGAGGAAAAGTCGCCAACGATCAGCGCGCGTCCATCTCACCACAACAAATACGACATCGTATGACTTGGCGGATTCGCCCTCAACGGTATTTACCCGATGGCTTTTGAACCGGTGCGACGACTTGGTCGGGGTTTGGGCAGGCAACCCGCCGGCGTCAGCTGGCCGGCAACAGCATGCGCTGGCGGCGTTCGCGGCTGTTGCCCAGGTGCGTGCGCATGGCCGCGCGGGCAGCGTCGGGGTCTTGCCGCTCGATGGCGACCAGGATCGCGCGGTGCTCGGCGTGCACCTGGCGCAGGTAGTCCAGCCGCTGCGCCGACGCCGGCGCGTCCTCGCCTTCCAGCCGTGCGCGCGGAATCATCATGCCGCCCAGCGTGTTCATCAGGTCGGTAAAGCGTGCGTTCTGCGTGGCGCGGGCAATTTCCAGGTGAAACTGGAAGTCGGGCCCGACGGCGTCGCGCCCCGCCTCCACCGCCGCCTCGAACGACGCCGACGCCGCTGCCATGGCGGCCAGGTTCTCGGCCGTGCGCCGCTGCGCCGCCAGGCTGGCCGATTCGGTTTCGACCGCGATGCGCAGCTCCAGCACGGCAATCACGTCCTGCAGCGTGCCTAGCTGGCCGGCCGATACGCGGAACGCGCTGGCATCGCCCAGGCCCACCACGAAGCTGCCGATGCCGTGGCGCGTCTCGACCATGCCGGCCGCCTGCAGGCGCGAAATGGCCTCGCGCACCACGGTGCGGCTGACGCCGAACTCGGTCATCAAGTCGGCCTCGCGCGGCAGCTTGGCGCCCGCGGCCAGCGTGCCGTCGCGGATGCGGTCGGCCAGCAGCCGCTCGGTGGCGGCCGACAGCGACCGGGCGCGCTGCAGGGCGGGGGCGGGTTCGGGGTGCACGGGGGCATCATACTGTTTATTGTTACGATGTCGTATCACTGGCGCCGATGCGACGACACCCCGACCCATGACCTCGCCTTCGTCCGCCAGCCCGCGTTACACGTCGCCTCGCGCGCTGCTGTGGCTGGTCGCCATCGGCTTTTTCATGCAGACGCTGGACTCGACCATCGTCAACACCGCCCTGCCCTCGATGGCGCGCAGCCTGGGCGAAAGCCCGCTGCGCATGCAGGCGGTGGTGGTGGCCTACGCGCTGACGATGGCGGTGGTCATTCCGGCCAGCGGCTGGCTGGCCGACCGCTTTGGCACCCAGCGCATCTTTCTGCTGGCCATCGTGCTGTTCACGCTGGGCTCGGCGGCGTGCGCGGCGTCGGGCAGCCTGGGGCAGCTGATCGCCGCGCGCGTGCTGCAGGGCATGGGCGGCGCCATGCTGCTGCCCGTGGGGCGGCTGACGGTGCTGCGCCACTTCCCCAACGAACAGTTTCTGGCGGCGATGAGCTTTGTCGCCATCCCTGGCCTGGTCGGCCCGCTGATCGGCCCCACGCTGGGCGGCTGGCTGGTGGAAGTGGCGTCATGGCACTGGATCTTTCTGATCAACCTGCCGGTCGGGCTGGTCGGCGCGCTGGCCACGCTGCGCCTGATGCCCAACCTGCGCACGCCCGACGTCGGCCGCTTCGACCTGGGCGGCTATGCGCTGCTGGCGGTCGCAATGGTCGCCATTTCGCTGTCCCTTGACGGCATGGGCGGCCTGGGTTGGGCACGCACGCTGGTGGTGCTGCTGATGGTGGTCGGCCTGGCCGCGCTGGCGGCGTACTGGCTGCACGCGCTGAAAAGCCCGGCGCCGCTGTTTTCGCCGGCGCTGTTTCGCATCCACAGCTACCGCGTGGGCGTGCTGGGCAACCTGTTCGCGCGCATCGGCTCGGGCGCCATGCCCTACATGCTGCCGCTGCTGATGCAGCTGGTGATGGGCTTTTCACCCGCGCAGGCCGGCATGCTGATGCTGCCGGTGGCCATGGCCAGCATGGCCACCAAGCGCCTGGTCACGCGCATCATCACGCGCTGGGGCTACCGGCGCGTGCTGGTTACCAACACGCTGCTGCTGGGCGCCATGATCGCCGGCTTTGCGCTGATGACGCCCAGCCAGCCCCTGCCGCTGCGCATCGTGCAGCTGGCGCTGTTTGGCGCCGTCAACTCGATGCAGTTCACGGCCATGAACGCGGTCACGCTGAAAGACCTGGCGCCCGCGCGCGCGGCCAGCGGCAACAGCCTGTTCTCGATGGTGCAGATGCTGGGCATGAGCCTGGGCGTGACCTGCGCGGCCGCGCTGCTGCACGCCTTCACCGCCTGGCTGCACACCGGCGCCGGGGCCGAGGCGCTGCCGGCGTTTCGCGCCGCACTGGTGCTGATCGGCGCCATGACCATGGCGTCGGCGGCCATCTTCTGGCAGCTGGATCGCGGCGGGCCCATCAAGGCGGCGGGGGCGACCGCGGTGGACGAGCATTGACCCGCGCCAGGCGGGCAGGTCGCGGCAGCACTACGTTATTGATAGCTGTCGGCGCTTTAGGGACAAGCGCTGGCGGCCCATTTTGTCCTCAAAGGTAGCCCAAACATCCCGTCATTCCCGCGCAGAGCCTGCCCTTGCGAAGGCGGGGGCGGAAATCCATGCCTCCCTCCACCAGGGGCCGTGCAATATCCTGGATTCCGGCCTACGCGGGAACGACGTCCGTGGCCGCAGCGCCCAGAACCTGGCGGCCGATGTCCAACCCGCCGATCAACCCAGCGCCGCCATCAGCGCATCAAACACCGGCCCCGGCGCGCCGCTGTTGTCGACCATCCGCAGTTCCGGATAGTCCTCGGCGCGCGGCATGAACAGGCGCGTGCGGTAGTCGTCCCAGTGCGCCAGCTTCCACGCGTCGTTGGGGTTGCCGCGCGCGGCAATGCGCTGCTGCGCCTGCTGCTCCTGCAGGTACACCCACACGATGTCAACCCGCACGTCGTCGCCCACGCCCAGCCAGGCGCGGTCGGCCAGGCGGTGGTCGCGCACCTCGCGCGACAGCGGGCCGACCACGATGCAACTCACGCCCAGCGCCAGGTTTTCACGCGCGGTCTTCAGCAGGCCGTCGTATTCAGGGTGTCGCAGATGCTGCAGAAACAGCGGGCTGTCGCGGTCGTTCGGGTCGCCCGTCAGCACACCCATCACGGCGGAACTGTAGTCGCCGTACAGCGTGTCCTTGTCCAGCAGGCAGAACGATTCGCCGCTGGCAGCGTGCAGCACCGGCAGCGCGCGCTTGGCCAGCGTGGTCTTGCCGGTGCCGGCGTGGCCGCAGAAGAAGATGAGGCGGGGCATGGCCCGAGTATGCCCGCCGCCTGCGTCGTCGGGTGGCCTGTCTGAGCGTGCAGACGATGGCGATGCGCCGCTTCAGGCTCGTCGCCAACCCAGCGGCTGTGGCCAGCTTCGATCGTGTGCAGCCAAAAGGGAGCGCGTTGCGGAACTGCGCCGATTCGAGAAGCACCCCGCGCCTTACGAACAGGCGCTGGGGGCACTCTTGACGCTCACTGCAGCTTGCGCCGACCCAGCCCGCCGGCGCCCAGCCCCGCCAGCACCAGGCCCAGCGCCATCAGCGTCCATTCGCCCAGCGTGGGCACCGGCGTGACAGCGCTGGCCACGGTTTCCAGCGGGCCATTCGGATCGACGATGCTGCCGTTCACCGCCCAGTCGTCATCGCCCAGTTGCCCGTCGGCCACGGTAAAGGTGGCGGTATGGCCGCTTACGGCCAGCGCGGTGGGGGCAAAGTAGCTGCTGGCGGCAGCGCCGCTGCTGGCCTTGCCGTACTTGGTGTAGCCGCTCACGGGCTTGGGCCAGGTCACGCTCATGGCCACCGGCGTGGTGTCGCAGCCGATCAGCTTGAACTTGAACATGCCCTGCGGCAGCGTCTGGCCCGGCGGTGGTGGCGCCGGGGCGGCAATGAAGGCGGTGTTGGCCACATCAAACCGGCAGGTGTTGCCGCCGCCGGTAAAGCTGGCGCTGGCAGGGCCGGGCGTGCCACCCGCCGGCGGCACGGTGGTGCCGCTGAAGGTGGTGATGGCGGTGTAGCTGGCCGTGACCGCGCAGGCCGCGGTGACCGGGCCGGTGGTGTAGGACGCGCCGCTACCTGCCGTGCCACCGCAGCCTGAAACCTCGCTCAGGGTGAAGCCGGCGTTGGTGGTGACGGTGCATGTCGCCGTCTGGCCGTGCGTGACTGGACTACTCGGGCACGTCACCGTGCCGCCGACCGGCGGGCTGGCAGTGCCGGTGACGGCGTAGCGGATCGGCTGGTAGCTCACGGTGACGGTGCAGTTGGCGCTGATGGGGCCGCTGGTGAAGCTGTTCACCCCGGCACCGGTGGCGGTGCCATTGCAGCCGCTGATGCTTGTGGTCTGCCAGCCGGTGTCAGGGGTAGCGGTGCAGGTGGTCGTGCTGCCGCTGGCGACCGTGGCGGGGCTGCAGCTGAGCGTGCCGCCGCTGCCGGCGCCGGGGGCGCTGGCGGTCACGGTGTAGGCGTTGACGCAGCTCACGTTCACGTTGGTGACGTTGGTCGTGCCCATGCTGCCGCTGGCGTTGCTCACCGTGCACTGCTGCGCCGGGCTGCTGGGCTGCGTCTGCACGCTGACGGCATACGCCGTATTAGGCGCCAGCCCGGTGGCAAAGGCATAGGCGCCATTGGCGCTGATGGCCGCGGTCTGCGTGCCCAATTTCAGCACCAGCCCGCTGCCGATCAGGCCGCTGACTGCGCCGCCCACGGTGTACACGGGGTTCAAAAGGTCAAATGACTGTCCGCTTCGCACAAGGCGAACCCGGTAGGTGCTGGTCTTGACGTTGGGGTAGGCGCTGCCGTCACCAAAGTTGACGTACCAGGCGCTGGCGGTGTTGGGCGTGTAGACCGTGGAAGACCAGAACGGGGCCGCCGGCGTGTTGGGAAACGCTGTGCCGTCAATGCTTGGAATCGCGGCCTCGAGCTTGACCAGCGATTCCAGCTCTTTCACGCTGGGTAGCCGCCAGTCGTTGTGGGTTTTGTAATTGGCGGCGTTGGCCGTGACGGCCGCCTTCAGGGCATCTTGCCAAGTGTAGTAGATGCCGGCTGTGCCGGGGGCGCACCCGGTGCCGTTCAGCCCATAGGTGCACTGGTCCCAGATGAGGCCGGTGGCGCTGTCGGTCACGGTGCCATCGCTGTTGACGGTAAAAGCCGCCTGCGCGGCGGCGCCCAGCCACAGCGCACAGAAGGTCAGCACGGCCGCAGCCCGGAATTGGGTAAAGAGATTGAAGTTCATAAGACCGCCACTCAAAGAGGTTGAACCGATCGAAAAAATGGGGATGAGCTCACCGGCCTCGCTGCAGATCCATCGCCGTCTTGAACAGAGGCAGTTGCAGGTAGCCAGACATCGCGCACTTCTTGCGGGTCAAAAAGTCAAATCACTGTCCGCTTCGCACAAGGCGAACCTGGTTGGTGAAGGGCTTGAGGTAGGCGACGGCGCTGCCGTCACCAAAGTAGACGCCCCAGGCGTAGGCGGTGCCGGGCGTAACGACGTCGGTGGTCCAATACCAGTTGCTGACCGTAGCGGGAAAGTAATTGCCATCGATGGCCGGGCTTTGGGCGCCGTAATGCACGATGGACAGCAGCTCGCGCCGCGTGGGCAGGCGCCAGCCGGTGTTGAAGCCGCAACGGTTGGCGCTGTTGTGGCCGGCGTTGGGGTACGTGATGGCGGCGGCGGTCGTCCAGGTGGCGCTTTGCGTTTGCAGCGACCAGACAAGGCCGGTAACGTTGTCGCGCGTGCAGGCCCAGTCGGTGGCGGCGGTGGCGCCGGCTGTGCCGGTGCCGTTCGCCACCAGTGTGCCGGTGCAGCTGGCCGTACCTTCCGCGGCGCCGTTCCAGCAAATGCGGGTGAAGTCAAATCCCGCCGCGCCGCCGCCCACCTTGGTGAGCGCGTTGGCCGTGGCCTGCGCATCGCGGCCAAAACGGCCGTCCTGGCGCGGGTAAGCGGCCGCGTCGCCGGTGTTGGCGGTGGTGCAGGCGACGCGGTTGCTGCCGTCAAAGCACAGCGACTGGCCGGTGTCGTTCAGCGGTGCGGTCTGGGCGGCGGCGGTGCCAGCCGCCAGCGCCAGCGCGCCCAGCCAGCGGCACAAGCGCGTAAAGGAGCGGGCGTGCCAGCGATGGCCCGGGGCGGTTGGTACTGTCATGGCGTGCGATCTCCATCGGCCAGGAGGGGGTTGCAGGACTCCACGAAGCGCGTGGGTCGCGCGCTTTATGGACATTTCCATACCGATGATGTCCACGCCAAGCACATTCCGGTACCCCGCCTGGGAGGGGGGTTTGGCGTTTTTTGCCACATGGAGGGTAGGGGCAATCGCACGCGCCAGACCGGTTCGTACCTTTTTTGGGTGCTTTTAAGTATTAACCTATGACATACCATGTGGATGGACGGGCGGGTAAGGCCGGCCCATTGATCGAAAGGGGTGTGATATGCGTCGAGCGTCGGGCGCCACGGATGGGAATGCGCCGGGGGCCCATCAAGCGATGGATGCCTTGCTGCGGCCCTCAGCCTGGCTGGCGCACCTGCAATTGCTGGCCACGCTGCCCTATTCGGTCGATGTGCTGATGCCTTCGGTGCTCTACACACTGCGGCAGGGCTTGCGGGCCGACTACGGCACCTTCACGCCGCTGGCGCCGCGCACGCTGCGTTCGGGCGCCATCTTCGCGGAGCGCTTTTCGTCGGATGTGATGGGCTGGCTGTGCGCGGCGCGCGAGACGGCGCAGGCGGTGCATTCGGTCGAGGCCATGGTGCGCACCGACGGCGAATCGCGCCGCGTGCTGTGCCTGCAGCCCGGTTATGAAGACAACCCGCTGTACCGCCACATCCTGCAGCCGCTGGGCACGCGCTGGAGCATGGCAGCGCCCCTGCTGGACGCGACGGGCCAGGCCTACGGGCTGCTGTACCTGCACCGGGGTGCCGCGCACGGGCCTTTCAGCGACGCCGAGCAGCGGCTGCTGCGGCGCGCGCGCGACGTGCTGGCGCCTTTGGCAGGTCGCCGGCAGCCGGTGGCGGATGACGACGATGGCGTTGCGCGCGTGGGCCTGCGGCGGGCCAGCGTGGTGGTTGACGGGCGCGGCCGCTTCGTCGGCATGGGTGATGGGGCGCGCGAGATGCTGTACCGCTGCGCCGCGCCGGAACCGGGGGCGACGGCATGGCTGGCGCCTGACGTGGATGCGTTGCCCGCGCAGGTGATGGACGACCTGCTGGATGCGCTGCGGGCAGCGCCCCAGCGCGCACCCGCACCACACGCTGCGCCGCGCCGGCTGCGCGGCCAGGCGGGTGAGTACGAATTCCGCCTCGAACTGCTGGGCGCCCCCGTGCACAGCACAGACCCGACGGCCGTGGTGCATCTGCGCCACCTGGAGCCAGCCGACATCACGCTGGCGCGGCGGCTGCCGCACTGGAAACTGTCGCCGCAGGAACGGCGCCTGCTGGTCACTTCACTGCGGCATCCGCACCCGCACGCGCTGGCCGAGCGCCTGGGCGTGTCGCTGCACACGCTCAAGAGTTATTCAAAAGAGATGATTCGCCGCCACGGCTTTGCGTCGCGCCACGACATGGCCAATGCCGTGCTGCAGCGGGCGGCGCCGGACGACGGCTTGACGGTGTACTGACTCGCCGCCCAAGCTGCTACGCGTGCAGCCGCGACGTCTTGGGCAAGTGCGCCATCAGAAACTCCATCTGGTCCGCCAGGATGCGGCGGTTGCGCAGGATGAAGTCTTCCCACAGGCTGGGCACGTAGGGCGCGTACAGCAGCGGCATGCGCGCCTGTTCGGGCGTGCGGTTGCTCTTGCGGTGGTTGCAGCTACGGCAGGCGGTGACGACGTTCATCCACGTGTCGCGGCCCTTCTGCGCCTGCGGGATGATGTGCTCGCGCGTCAGGTCGGTTTCGTGAAAATGGTCGCCGCAATAGGCGCACACGTTGCGGTCGCGCGCAAACAGCTTGCTGTTGGTGAGGCTGGGGCGCAGGTCGAACGGGTTGATGCCCGGCACCCCGCGCGTGCCGATGATGCTGTTGATGGTGATGACCGACTGCTCGCCGGTGATGGCGTTGTGGCCGCCGCGAAACACCGCCACCTGCTGGCCGACTTCCCAGCGCACTTCTTCCGCAGCGTAGTGGATCACCGCCTGTTCCAGCGTGATCCACGATTGCGGCAACCCCTGTGCCGACAGCTTGAGCACCTTCACAAAACGCCCCCTTTGAACGGAAACCATCGTGTGTGGCCGGCATTGCCAGTGCGGCCGCTTTGGCGGCGTGTCACGCTTCGTATGCCGGCGTTCGCACCGCCCTCGGCGCCCGTCGCGGCGTTGCTGACCTTGCCGATATGTTCAATATCGGCGGCGGTCAGCGCCTTGCCACGAGCGCCGATGACGGCACGCCCATCCGACATCCGAAGCGTGATACGCCACCTGCATGGTCGCCACCCATGCCCACTGGGCAATATACTCGGTTTTCATGACATTTCCGCGTCCTGGCGCTTGACTGGCTTGCGCAACGCGCTATCAAAACCATATTGACCGAGCGACGCATGAAAATCTTTCGCGGCCTGCGCCACCCCGGCATCGCCCCCGGCTGCGCCCTGACCATCGGCAATTTCGACGGCGTGCACCGCGGCCACCAGGCCATGCTGGCGCTGCTGCGCAGCGAAGCCGCCCACCGCGGCGTGCCCAGCTGCGTGATGACCTTCGAGCCGCACCCGCGCGACTACTTTGCCGCCGTGCTGAACAAACCCGACTTGGCGCCGGCGCGCATCGTCACCCTGCGCGACAAGCTGACCGAGCTGGCGCGCTGCGGGGTCGACCAGGCGGTGGTGCTGCCCTTCAACGGCGCGCTGGCCAGCCAGCCGCCGCAGGCCTTCATCGACGACGTGCTGGTCAAGGGGCTGGGCGTGCGCTACGTGCTGGTGGGCGACGACTTCCGCTTTGGCGCCCAGCGCGCGGGCGACTACGCCATGCTGGACGCCGCCGGCGTGGCGCAGGGCTTTGACGTGGCGCGCATGCAGTCGTACGAGGTGCACGGGCTGCGCGTGTCGTCCACGGCTGTGCGCGCCGCGCTGGCCGAAGGGCGCATGCGCGATGCGGCGGCGCTGCTGGGGCGGCCGTATTCGATCAGCGGCCACGTGGTGCACGGCCGCAAGCTGGGCCGCGCGCTGGCCGAAAGCACACCGGGCAAGGCGGACGGCTTTCGCACGCTCAACCTGCGCTTTTCGCGCCGCGCCCATGCCTGGAAGCCGGCCGCCAGCGGCATCTTCGTGGTCGAGGTGCACGGGCTGACCGACCGACCGCTGCCCGGCGTGGCCAACCTCGGCGTGCGGCCGTCGCTGGACCCTCATGATGTCAACGGCGGCCGCGTGCTGCTGGAGACCCACGTGCTCGACTGGCCGGCGCACCTGGGCGCCGAAGGGGCCTACGGTAAAATCATCCGCGTGGATCTGCTGCACAAACTGCACGACGAATTGCGCTATCACAGCCTGGCGGCGCTGACCGAAGGCATCGCGCGCGACTGCGCCGACGCGCGCGCCTGGCTGGCTGCGCGACACGGGCGAATTTGAAGGGGCGGCGGGCGCGCCCTTTCGCCCGCCAACGGCCCCAACTTCTTTTTTCATAGCAGCCTGCGATTGCCCGAGAAGGGCGAGCGGCTGTTTTCTCAAGTAAACCGGCATTCAACAGCCGAACGCAAAGTTCGCGGAGATTGCGCAAAAGACGCAAAGCAAACCTGACTCCTTCCGCGCTCTTTGCAACACTTTTGCGCCCTTTGCGTTCAAAAAAGCGCGCCCATCCCATGAGCACAGACAACAAGACCGACTACCGCAAGACCCTGAACCTGCCCGACACGCCCTTCCCCATGCGCGGCGACCTGCCCAAGCGCGAGCCGGGCTGGATCAAGGAATGGGACGACACGGGCCTGTACAAGCGCCTGCGTGCGGCCCGCGCCGGGCGCGAGAAGTTCATCCTGCACGACGGCCCGCCCTACGCCAACGGCCAGCTGCACGCCGGCCACGCGGTCAACAAGATCCTGAAGGACATGATCGTCAAGACGCGGCAATTGAAGGGCATGGACGCGCACTACGTGCCCGGCTGGGACTGCCACGGTTTGCCGATCGAAAACCAGATCGAAAAGCTGCACGGCCGCAACCTGAGCCGCGACGAGATGCAGGCCAAGGGCCGCGCCTACGCCACCGAGCAGATCGGCCTGCAGATGCAGGACTTCAAGCGCCTGGGCGTGCTGGGCGAATGGGACAACCCCTACAAGACGATGAACTTCGCCAACGAGGCGGGTGAACTTCGGCTGTTCAAGCGGCTGATCGAGCGCGGATTTGTGTACCGCGGCCTCAAGCCCGTGTACTGGTGCTTCGACTGCGGATCGGCGCTGGCCGAGGCCGAGATCGAGTACCAGGACAAGAAGAGCAACACCATCGACGTCGCGTTCGAGGCCGCCGAGCCCGACAAGCTGGCCGCCGCCTTTGGCCTGCCGAAGCTGGACAAGCCCGCCTTCATCGTCATCTGGACGACGACCGCCTGGACCATCCCGGCCAACCAGGCGCTCAACGTCGGCCCGCACATCGAGCATGCGCTGGTCGATACGCCCAAGGGATTGCTGGTGCTGGCCAAGGCGCGGGTCGAGGATGCGCTGAAGCGCTACGGCATCGAAGGCACCATCATCGCCACCGCCATGGGCGACAAGCTGGGCGGCCTGAATTTCAAGCACCCGCTGTACGACGTGGACCCCGGCTACCAGCGCCTGGCCCCCGTTTACCTGGCCGATTACGCCACCGACACCGATGGCACGGGTATCGTGCATTCATCGCCCGCCTACGGTATCGAGGATTTCAACTCGTGCGTGTCGCATGGCCTGGCGCACGCCGACATCCTGAACCCGGTGCAGGGCAAAGGCAGCTACGCGGCCGACTTTCCGCTGTTTGGCGGGCTGGACATCTGGAAGGCCGTGCCCGTGATCATCCAGGCGCTGGATGATGCCGGCCGGCTGCTGGCCACCAGCACCATCACGCATAGCTACCCGCACTGCTGGCGCCACAAGTCGCCGGTGATCTACCGCGCCGCCTCGCAATGGTTCGTGCGCATGGACGAAGGCGAAGGCGTTTTCACCAAGGACAAGGCGCCCGAAACCCTGCGCACCACCGCGCTGCGCGCGATTGAAGACACCTCCTTCTACCCGCCCAGCGGCAAGGCGCGCCTGCGCGACATGATCGCCGGGCGCCCCGACTGGGTCATCAGCCGCCAGCGCGCCTGGGGCGTGCCGATTGCCTTCTTCCTGCACAAGGAGACGGACGAGCTGCACCCGCGCACCATGGAAATCCTCGACCAGGCGGCCGACATCATCGAGCGCGGCGGCATCGAGGCCTGGAGCCGTGTGACGCCCGAGGAAATCCTGGGCGACGAAGACGCGCGCCACTACCGCAAGTTCAACGACATCCTGGAGGTGTGGTTCGACTCCGGCTCCACCTTCGAGCACGTGCTGTGCGGCACACACCCGAACGAGCACCACACGAGCGGCCCCGAGGCCGACATGTACCTGGAAGGCCACGACCAGCACCGCGGCTGGTTCCACTCATCGCTCTTGCTGGCCAGCGCCATCCGCGGCCGCGCGCCGTACCGCAGCCTGCTCACGCACGGCTTCACGGTGGATGCGCAGGGCCGCAAGATGAGCAAGTCGCTGGGCAACGGCATCGACCTGCAAGAGGCCAACAAGAAATGGGGCGCCGAAATCCTGCGCCTGTGGGTGGCCGCCAGCGACTATTCGGGCGACATCGCGGGCGACGACAAGATCATGGCGCGCGTCATCGACGCCTACCGCCGCATCCGCAACACGCTGCGCTTTCTGCTGGCCAACACCAGCGACTTTGACCCAGCTAAGGACGCGGTGGCCGACGCCGACCTGCTGGAGATCGACCGCTGGATGCTGGCGCGCGCGGCCGAGTTTCAGAACGAGGTGCTAGCGCACTACGAGGTGTATGAGTTCCACCCCGTGGTCGCCAAGCTGCAGCTGTTCTGCTCGGAAGACCTGGGCGGCTTCTACCTGGACGTGCTGAAGGATCGGCTGTACACCACGGCACCCAAATCGCTGGCGCGCCGCAGCGCGCAGACGGCGTTGTGGCAGCTGACGCAGGCGCTGCTGCGCTGGATGGCGCCGTTCCTCAGCTTCACCGCCGAAGAGGCGTGGAAGCTGGTGGGCCAGGGCGACTCGATCTTTCTGGAAGAGTTCTCGGCCTTCGACGCGCCCGACGCCGCGCTGCTGCATAAGTGGGAACGCATCCGCGAAATCCGCGACGTCGTCAACAAGGACATCGAGGCCTTGCGCGAAAAAGGCGAGGTCGGCTCGTCGCTACAGTCCAACGTGGTGCTCACCGCGCCACCGGCCGACCATGCGCTGCTGGCCAGCCTGGGAGATGACATGAAGTTCGTCTTCATCACCTCTGCTATCGAATTGAAAGCGGGTGACGCGCTATCCGTCAGCGCCACCTCCTCGAAAGACGTGAAATGCGAGCGCTGCTGGCACTACACCGACGACATTGGCCAGAACGCGGAACATCCCACGATCTGCGGCCGCTGCATCAGCAACCTGTACGGCGCGGGCGAGACGCGCCACGTGGCGTGATCGGGCCAATTTCGTCATTCCCGCGCAGGCGGGAATCCATGCGTCCTGCGCGCGCCGTCGTGGATTCCCGCCTGCGCGGGAATGACGGAATTTTGTGCCCCATCGCACGTTAGACACGGACACGATTCTTCATGGCTCGAAGCAATTCCAAGGCCCCCCACCTGACCCTCTGGCTCGCACTGGCCGCGCTGGTGGTGGTGCTCGATCAGTTCACCAAGCAACTGATCTTGGGCAACTACCAGCTCGGCGACAGCACCTATGTGACGAGCTTCTTCAACGTCGTGCGCGCCCACAACACGGGCGCGGCGTTCTCGTTCCTGGCCGGTGCGGGCGGCTGGCAGCGCTGGTTCTTCGTCGCGCTGGCGACGGCGGCGTCGCTGTTCATCGTCTGGCTGCTGCGCTCGCATCCGGGGCAGAAGCTGTTCGCGTTCTCACTCAGCATGATCCTCGGCGGCGCGGTCGGCAACGTCATCGACCGGCTGCTGCACGGCTATGTGGTGGACTTTCTGGACTTTCACTGGGCGTTCTTGAGCCCGATGTTCTATCGCGGGCACTTCCCGGCGTTCAACGTGGCCGATGCGGCCATCACGGCGGGGGCCATCGGGTTGATTCTGGATGAGTTGCTGCGGGTTCGGCGCGGGCGTTGAGCTTGCGATTCACGGCAAAAAGTATTACCCTTTGGATTTTGGTAATACAGTCGGCGTGAAATGAACACCACCACCATCACCATTAAAGGCCAGGTCACTGTGCCCAAGCACATCCGGGACGCGCTGGGCTTGATGCCGGGAATGCAGGTCGGATTCACCCTCAACGACGCAGGTGACGTGGTGCTGCGTGCGCCCACCCGCCAGCCAGACGTCTCCACGGACCGCTTCGAAGCCGCGCGCGGCAGGGCCGACGTCAAATGGCGCACCCAGGACCTGATGAAACTGCTGCGCGCTGACTGATGCTGGTCGACACCAACGTCCTGGTCGATGTGCTGCAGGACGACCCCGACTGGGCTGACTGGTCCATCGCTCAGTTGCGTGCCCAGTCGCGCGTTCACCGATTGGTGATCAACCCGGTCATTTATGCCGAGTTGTCGCTGACCTTTTCGACGGCCGAGGCACTGGATGACACGCTGCACGACCTGCAATTGCCACTGATCGACATACCGAAGCCAGCGCTGTTCCTGGCAGGCAAGGCGTTTGCACAGTACTGCCACATGGGAGGCACCAAGGGCAACGTCTTGGCAGATTTTTTCATCGGCGCGCATGCCGCGGTCGCCGGCTGGCCCATCCTGACGCGGGACGGAAGCCGTTATCGCAGCTACTTTCCGACCGTCACCTTGGTCTTGCCGTAGGCGAGGGTCACAGCGTCAACACCGTCGACCCCGTCGTCTGCCGCGCCTCCAGCGCCCGATGCGCGACCTGCACCTCGGCCAGCGGAAAACGCTGGTCGATGTGGATCTTGACCTGGCCGCTTTGCACGACGGCGAACAACTCGTCTGCCATGGCCTGGCAACGCTCGCGCGTGGCGATGTGCGTGAACAGCGTGGCGCGGGTCACGTACAGGCACTTGGGCGCCAGGATGGCTGGGGCGAAGGGCGGCACGGGGCCGGACGCGTTGCCGAAGCTGGCCATCAGGCCGAACGGGCGCAGGCACTGCAGCGAGCCTTCCCAGGTGTCCTTGCCGACCGAGTCGTAGACCACCTTCACGCCTTGGCCGCCGGTGATGTCCTTCACCCGGTCTGCGAAATTATCCGCTCTGTAATTGATAGCGTGTGCCGCGCCATTGGCCAGCGCCAGCGCACATTTTTCTTCTGATCCCGCCGTGGCGATGAGCTGGTAGCCGAGCGCCCTGGCCCACTGGCAGGCGATCAGGCCGACACCGCCAGCGGCGGCGTGCCACAGGATGTGGTCGCCAGCTTGCAGCCCTTCGACGGGCAACGTCTTGCGCAGCAGGTATTGCGCCGTCAGGCCCTTCAGCATCATGGCGGCGCCGGTCTCGAAGGAGATGTCGTCGGGCAGCTTGCACACCGCCAGCGCGGGCATGACGCGCACCTCGCTGTAGCTGCCGGGCGGGTTGCTGGCATACGCCGCGCGGTCGCCCGCCTTCAGGTGCGTCACGCCCTCGCCCACCGCCTCGACGATGCCGGCGCCTTCCATACCCAGGGTCAGCGGCAGGGGCAGGGTGTACAGGCCAGTGCGCTGGTAAACGTCGATGTAGTTCAGCCCGATGGCCTTGTGGCGGATGCGGATCTGGCCGGGGCCGGGGTCGCCCACGGGCACATCGACCAGTTGCATTTCTTCGGGGCCGCCGTTGCGGGCGATCTGTACGGCCAGGGGCATGGTGGATCTCCTCATGATGAATCAGCCCGCGATGGTGCCATGACCCGACGCCGCGCCGCAGGCAGGGTCATTGCTCAGCGTCGAACACTGCACAATTGATAGCTGCTTGCGCATGCCATATAAGCGCTCAAGGCAGATCTGAACCGTAAAACCGGCGCCCTGCACACGCCGCCATCCGCTACAGTGCGCCCTTCATGACCAGCGCCCGCCTCACCCCTGCCACCGCCGCCCTGCTGACGTTGCCGCCCCTGCTGTGGGCCGGCAACGCCGTGGTCGGGCGGCTGGTGACCGATCTGGTGCCGCCGGTGACGCTGAACTTTTTGCGCTGGGTATTGGCCTTTGCCATCGTGCTGCCGCTGGGCGGCTGGGTGCTGCGGCGGGGCAGCGGGTTGTGGCCGCACTGGCGGCGCTTTGCGCTGCTGGGCTTGCTGGGCGTGGGGCTGTACAACGCGCTGCAATACCTGGCGCTGCACACCTCCACGGCGCTGAACGTGACACTGGTGGCCTCCAGCATGCCGCTGTGGATGCTGGCGCTGGGGCGGTTGTTCTTCAACACCCCCGTCACACGGCCGCAGCTGGTGGGGGCGCTGCTGTCGATGGCCGGCGTGGCCATGGTGCTGGCGCGCGGCGACTGGGCGCAACTGGCACGGCTCAAGCTGGTGCCGGGCGATCTGTACATGGTGGTGGCCACCATCGCGTGGGCCTGGTATTCGTGGCTGCTGGCACGGCCGACGGAGCCGGCCAGCATCCGCGCCGACTGGGCGGCCTTGCTGCTGGCGCAAATCGTGTTCGGCCTCGGCTGGTCAGGCCTGCTGACAGCCGGAGAGTGGGCGCTGACCGATGCACGCATCCAATGGGGCTTGCCGCTGGCGGCGGCGCTGCTGTTCGTGGCGGTGGGGCCGGCGGTGCTGGCCTATCGCTGCTGGGGCCTGGGCGTGCAGCGCGCGGGGCCGACCGTGGCAGGCTTTTTCGGCAACCTGACGCCGCTGTTCGCCGCCGTGATGTCGACCTTGTTCCTGGGCGAGGCGCCGCGCCTGTACCACGCGCTGGCGTTTGCACTGATCGTGGCGGGCATTCTGGTGTCTGCCCGCCGTTGAAGACATGAGCACGCCCCCGCCCACCCCTCTGCCCACCCCCACCGGCTGGATGCGCTGGCTGCCGGGCCTGCACGTGCTGCGGCATTACCAGCGCGACTGGCTGCCGCGCGACGTGGTGGCGGGGCTGGTGCTGTCGGCCATCCTGGTGCCGGTGGGCATGGGCTACGCTGAGGCGGCGGGCGTGCCGGCCATCCACGGGCTGTACGCCACCATCGTGCCGCTGCTGGTGTACGCGCTGCTGGGGCCCAGCCGCATCATGGTGCTGGGGCCGGATTCGACCCTGGCCGCCGTCATCGCCAGCCTGATCCTGCCGCTGGCCGGCGGCAGCGTGGAGCGCGCCGTCGCCCTGTCGGGCGTGCTGGCGCTGATGACCGGCGGCTTTCTGCTGCTGATCGGCTTTGCGCGGCTGGGCGTGATGGCCGATTTGTTCTCCAAGCCGATCCGGCTCGGCTTCTTCAACGCCATCGCGCTGACGGTGATGATCAGCCAGCTGCCCAAGCTGATGGGCTTTTCGGCCACCGTCAACGGTTCGCTGCCGCGCCTGATCGAGATGGTGCAGGGCTTTCTGGACGGGCGTGGCAACCCGGCGGCCATGGCCATCGGGGTGGGCTGCCTGGCGCTGATCCTGGCCGTGCGGCGCTGGCGGCCGCAGTGGCCGGGCGTGCTGATGGCGGTGGTGCTGGCCACCACGCTGTCGGCGCTGCTCGATCTGTCGGCCACGGCGGGGCTGGATGTGATCGGCCCGGTGCCGCATGGCCTGCCGGTGCTGACGCTGCCCATCGCCACCGTCACGCTGGAAGACCTGCGCGTGCTGGCGCCGGGCGCGGCCATCATCGCGCTGCTGGCGTTTGCCGACACCAGCGTGCTGTCGCGCGCGCTGGCCAAGCGCAGCGGCACGCGCGTCAACCCCGACCAGGAGATGCTGGCGCTGGGCAGCGCCAACATCGCCACCGGGCTGATGCAGGGTTTTCCGATCAGCAGCAGCAATTCGCGCACGCCCGTGGCCGCCAGCGCGGGCGCGCAGACGCAGCTGGCCAACCTGGTCGGCGCGGCCGTGATCGCGCTGGTGCTGGTGCTGGCCCCCGGCCTGCTGAAGGACATGCCGCAGGCGGCGCTGGGCGCGGTGGTCATCACCGCCTGCATCTCTTTCACCGACTGGCCGGGCATGCTGGCGCTGCTCAAGCAGCGGCGGGTCGAATTCATGCTGGCGGCGGTGAGCTTTCTGGGCGTGGTGTTCTATGGCGTGATCGAAGGCATCGCCGGCGCCATTGCGCTGTCGCTGCTGGTGATGGTGTGGAACGCCTGGCATCCCTACCACACGGTGCTGGTACGCATCGACGGCATGAAGGGCTACCACGACGCCGCACGCCACCCCGAGGGCCGCTTCGTGCCGGGGCTGGTGCTGTTCCGCTGGGACGAGCAACTGTTCTTTGCCAACGCCGACCTGTTTCGCGAAGCGGTGCTGCAGGCGGTGGCCGACGCGCCCACGCCGACGCGGCAGGTCATCGTGGCCGCCGACGCGGTGAACGACATCGACGTCACCGCCGCCGACATGCTGGGCGAGCTGGACCACGAGCTGGAAGCGCGCGGCATCGACCTGCAGTTTGCCGGCCTGAAGGGCCACGTGCGCGACCTCATCATGCGCTACGGGCTCAGCCCGCGCTTCGACGCCGACCACTTTCACCCCACGGTGGGCAACGCCGTCAACGTGTACCGCGCGCGGCACGGCGTGAAGTGGCGCGACTGGGACGAGTGAGCAAGTCACGGCCGCCGC